>Ga0207951_100137_pt1 | contig 46861 bp, 47 predicted proteins | sample Subbio12Aug_8Bad_FD_184830 | JGI IMG/M metagenome (GOLD analysis project Ga0207951, IMG submission 184830) | Serpentinite rock and fluid subsurface biosphere microbial communities from McLaughlin Reserve, California, USA - CR12Aug_8Bad (SPAdes) | ecosystem: Environmental > Terrestrial > Deep... | reverse complement strand
TCTATGACAAAAAGCCTCGTTCACATCAATAATTCGTCCCTCTTCAATATCAGTCATGATGATCGTATCAGGACTGTTCCGGAAGGCTTTTGCAAACTTTTCTTCAGAACGTCGAAGTTCATCTTCCCTTTTTTTCGCTCTGTAATGTCCTCCACGCTTGACCAGGTGAAGTCTTCCCCCCCCTTTTTAACAATGAGACCCTGAAGACGTACCGGAACAAGATAACCGTCTTTATGTATGTATTCCTTCTCATAGGGGCCGTAACGCCCTTTGGTGTTGAGCGACTCCGATTGGAGTTGTTCCTGCTCGGCATATTTCAGGGGGGTAATATCCCAGTATGTCAATTTCAATGTCTCCTCAACCGTTCTGCCAATAATTTTTGCATAAGCTGAATTGACATCAACGGGGCTGCCGTCCATACGGCATAGGGCGAGTCCCATGACCGAGCTTTCGAAGAGGAGCCTGTTGTATTGCTCGCTTTCACGGAGTTCTTCTTCTGCGTGTTGGCGTTCGGCGAGTTCAGCCTGGATAATGGCATTCAATCTAAAATTCTCATCTGTGCGGTCGGCCTTTCGCTTCAGGATGCCCACCAATAGCGCCATCACTGGGATAACCCCTGTTAATACGATAATGCGTAAGAAGCTCTCCTCCGGATAGCGAAAGAGCTGGCCGGGAATAGAAAAGTAATATAAGGTATACAACCATGTGATCGCGGCGCTTATGAGTCCCTGGCGTAAACCTCCGACAAAAACGGAAAACGCAATCGCTAAAAGCAAAATGGGAGGAGGGTTGGGGATCCTGATCCAGGCCCATGCCGCTATTTCAATGATTGTCAGGGTGATCAGGGTGACAAGGATTCCCCCACCCTTCTTCCAAAGATTTGACTTCGAAGAAATAAAACTTATCTTATTCACCTTCTCTTGTCCCTCGCCTGCCCGCCGAAACTTCAGTGTAGGCGGGTCTTTCGTCCATTATCTCTCATTCCATCGTCTCTTACCGTCGGACAATCATTTCCATATCTTTCAGGGGCAAAGCATAGACATTTTTCGTTATGGGATAGAATTCTTCGCCGGCATAGATGACAAACCCCCTTGTACACGACAAATCCTCAAAGGCATTCCAGAACCCCCGCGAGACCCTGGCCCCTGCTGAATACTTGATCTCGATGGCTATCGGTTTATTCGCATCATCCAGAAGCAGCAGATCTATTTCAGCCCCCGCATTTGTGCGGTAGAAAAACGCCTGCCAGCCTTCAGGCAAAATCCCCAGCGCCTGTTCTATGACCAGCCCTTCCCATGAGCTTCCTGCCGATGGATGATCCTGCAGGTCTTTCAATGTCCTGATCCTCATCAATGAATGAAGCAGGCCTGAATCACGGATATAGACCTTCGGGGACTTTATCAACCTCTTTTTCAGATTGGCATGATAAGGCTGCAATTGTCTCACAATAAAAGTGTCTTCAAGTATGTCTAAATATCTCCTGATGGTCGGGGCTGACAATCCCATGCTGCCGGCAATCCGGTTTGCATTCCAGAGTTGCGCATGGGAGTGCGCGAGCATTGTCCAGAATCTCCTTAACTGCGCGGAAGGGACATGTATTCCAAGTTGAGGGATATCCATCTCCAGATAGGTCTTTATAAAAGAATCACGCCATGTAAAACTGGCATCGTTTGATTTCGCCAGATAACTGAGCGGATACCCGCCCCTGAGCCAGAGCCTGTTGAGTTCATCATATCCTATTTCCTCAAGATTAAGAGGCGTTAATTCATGGTATATGATTCGGCCTGCAAGGCTTTCAGAGGCATGTCGAATCAAATCCGGCGAAGCTGAACCGAGGATAAGAAACCTGCCTCCGACCCTCCTCTGATCAACCAATGCCCGTAGAAGAGGGAAAAGAGAAGGCAACCGTTGTATTTCATCTATAATCACAAGGGAATCCGCAAATTGACCGAGATAAATCTCGGGCTCAAACAATTTATCCTGATCAGAAGGCAGTTCAAGGTCAAGATAGATGCTCTTTTTCTTTATGGTATCCCTGAGCATTTTTGCAAGCGTTGTTTTACCTGCCTGCCGTGAACCGATCATACCCACAACCGGATATGCTTTCAGGGATGCTTGGATTTTATTATAAAGACGTCTCTCTATCATTCTTGTATATTAAAAGAAGCTATTTCATTTTACAAGGTTAATTTATCGCTCTCAAACTGCCAAAATTATATTTCTTCCCGAAGTTGATCGATTTATAGCCGTTGCCTTTTAATCGGGTTTCCACTTCCTATTTTTGGTCCTTCGTCTCTCTTATTTTTATTCCTGCCTTCTGCCTACTGTTTACTGATCACTTTTCTGTCGTCCTTCTTCCAATAAAAGGCTCATGGCTCAAGGTTCATGGCTCATGAAAAACCGTGCTTTTACCTTGTACTCATCGCCTTTTGCCTTACACTCTTTCTCTTCACTCCGAACTACGAACTCTCTACTCCGAACTTTTTTTCAAGCTCCGCTATCCTCTCCTCAACTCTATCATCCGCAGTTCCCTGCCCACAAAGAGCTTGTTCATCCGCTCAACTTCCTTTACCTTGGCTTCAAGTTCCCGTGTTCGCTCCCTGACCCGCTGTTCGAGCTCCACATTGAGCTTTCGTATTTCTTCCTCTGCTCGTTTACGCTCGGTGATGTCGGAACCAATGATCAGGATCTCCTTTATCTGGCCCTGCTCATCCAGCACCACCTTGTTCGTCCAGGCGATCCAGACTCGGCTTCCATCTTTTCGCATATTTTCATTGACATTATTTTCAAATGCTGCCGGATTGGCACAGATCTGGTCCATCAATGGTCGAAGATCCCTCCCCGTGCTCTCTGTTTCCGGAACAATGGTGCCGACGACATGACGACCAAGGATCTCTGCCTCTGCGTACCCGAAGAAATTCTGTCCATATTCGTTCATGAACGTGACCACGCCATTAGGCGTCCATCGAAGTATAATGCTGTTGGCATTCTGGACGAGTTCCCTGTATTTATATTCGCTCTCTCGCAAAGACCCCTCCACCCGCTTGCGGTCGGTGATGTCGGTAAAGACAGCCACGCTTGCCTCAAGGTTTCCTTTTTCATCGAAAACCGGACATGGCGAAATGATCATGTCTATTTTGCCTCCGTCCTTACGCAGCCAGGAAACCTCATAACTCTGACGTTCTCCCTTACGTCTCTTTCCCATCTGCTCCCGGATGACCCTCTGGTTTTCTTCATCGAATACGAAGTAAATTGACTTTCCGATCAATTCCTCCAATTCATAACCAAGCATCTCACAACCCCGTTTATTCATAAAAATGATCAACCCATCTTTATCCTGGACTCCGATCCCTTCGCCCATTGTATCAATTAAAGTGCGATTTTTCTCCTCACTTTTTCTCAGAGCCTTATCAGCCTCCTGACTTTCCATTTCCCGCTTTTCGAGCGATTCGGCCATACGATCAAAGGCATGGGCCAGTTGATCAAATTCTCCTGTTCTGTGGCGAGGTCTCATCCGGGCGCTCAGATCCCCGGCAGACAGTCGCCTTGTAGCCTCAATGAGGGCGTTTATTTGTCGCAGGATGAATACATTTCCACTCATCCAACCCAGAAAAACAACTGTTATAAATATAAGGCCAAGTATAACCAGGTTGCGGACCAAATTCCGATGAACGGACGACAAAATGTGATCTTTGGGAATGCCAATTTTTACGTAAACCTCGCCTACCGGAATACCCTTCAAGGGAAGGAATGCGTATATCCGAATGGCTCCATCCAGGCCCGGGGCTTCCATCAAACCTTCATGTTTGGTCAGAATAGTTTTGAGAAGGGGGGAGTCCGGAAGCTTTTTACCTGTCCACTTCGCCGGGTCGGGGTAACGGGTCAGAATGGTTCCATCGCGATCAAGCACCATAAGTGTTGCCCCTTTAACCATTTTGGTCTCTGCGGCAAAACGGTTGAACCAGGTCAGGTCGATCGCGGCGAAGAGGACAGACTGCACTTTGCCCTGTGAATCAAGAACAGGATACCCACAGACAAGAACAGCCTTATTTGTAATCCGGCCGACCACATACTCTCCGATGGAAAAGTCCTTCTTCTTAATGGCTCCTTTGAACCAGTTTCGGTCTCCTGCATAAGCCCGGCTTTGGGGGTCAACGGCATTACACGCAGTATGACCATCTAATCCGGCCACTCCAAGGTTCGCATAGTAGGGATATTTTTTTAGCAGATCAGCCATGAGCGCATTGCACTTCTTTTGATTTAGAACACGGACTTCCGGCACCAGCGCCAGCGTGGTGAGAATGAGCCTTGTGTCTTCAATGATTTCCTCTTGCCGATGGGCTGCAATTCGGGCAAGACGCAAAGCATCTTCATGTGCCTCATGGATAGCAGATTTTCGTTGTTCCAAGGTGTTATAGAAAATCAATCCTAAGGCAGGAACAGCCGCAATGACGACAATCAGGATCAAACGGGCCCGTAGGCTCCTCAATGAAAATCCTTTCATAAACTCACCTCCTGAAAAGTGACTAAAGTGATCAAAGTTTAAAGCGCATAAAGTGCCTAAAATCAAAAGTTTATGTTTGGCATCAGAGTGATCCAAAACCTAACCTGGCATAGCCAGAACCGTAGAAGTTTTGGGGGTTTCAAAAATCTGAAATTCTAATAACGACACACGAAAGGAAATCAGGGAAACAGGATGCAGAGCATCAGGCCATCAGGTTACCAGGGAGATTCAAATGAAAAAGAATGGCTAAACCTGATGTCCTTATTTCCTGATATCCACAACCTGATGCCCTGATCTTCTGATTCGCCTGAGAGCGCGCTTCAACTTTGAATTTGCTTGGTCGATAAAAATTTTGTTGCCATTTCGCGCACAATTTCATTTATAAGGGACTAATAGGGGTCAGCATAGGAATTAATCAATTCATGAGGAATGCCCGGGTTGGAACTCCTTTTGGAAACTGGTCCGTTGATCTTTCTTCCCCTGTTAGAAAAGAAAGTTGATTCAAAACCTTTTTTTTGATAAAAGTATTGTTGAAAAGGAGACCTATGAAATGGAGCCCTTAAAGATACTCGTGGTGGATGATGAAGCCCCTCTCCGGGAGATCCTTCAAAGGGGCCTGACCCAGATGGGCGGGTTCTCTGTCGAAGTGGCCCCAAATGGTCTGGAGGCGATCGAAAAGATCGAGAAAGATATCTTCGACCTCATCTTAACCGATCTGATGATGCCGGAGATGGATGGCATGGAGCTTCTCAAGATGATCAAGGGCACCAGGCCGGAGATGCCGGTTATCATGATGACAGCCTACGGGTCGATCGATACCGCTGTGGAGGCGATGAAGACCGGGGCCGATGACTACATCACCAAGCCCGTTGACCTCAGAGACCTCCTCCTCCGCATCTCCAAAGTCCATCAGGAAAACCGCCTTCTGCAGGAAAACCGTCTCCTGAGAATGGAGTTGAGAAAAAAATTCGAGTTTTCCAACATCATCGGAAAAAGCCGGAAGATGCAGGAGGTTTTCTCCCTCATCGAAAAGGTGGCTTCGAGCATCAGCACCGTCATCATTTACGGAGGGAGCGGAACCGGGAAAGAACTCGTTGCCAAGGCCATCCATTACAACAGCCCGAGGACGGATCAGCCTTTTATCCCTTTCAATTGCAGCGCCATTCCCGAAACCCTTGTGGAGAGCGAACTCTTCGGTCACACTCGCGGCGCCTTCACCGGAGCGGTTCAAACCAAGAAAGGGCTGTTTGAGGAAGCCCATGGCGGGACCCTCTTCCTCGATGAAATCTCCACCGTCCTCCCATCCATTCAGGTGAAACTTCTCAGGGTCCTTCAGGAAAAGGAAGTGATGAAAATAGGAAGCGCCGAGAGAACGAAGATCGATGTCCGGATGATTGCGGCCACGAACGAAGATCTCGAAACCAATATGAAGAATGGGAAATTTAGGGAAGACCTCTTCTACCGTCTCCATGTCTTTCCCATTTTCCTCCCGGACCTGAAAGAAAGAAAGGAAGATATTCCCCTCCTGGCCTATCACTTCCTCGATCTCTATTCGAAGGAAGCAAGGAAAGAGATCAAAGGAATCTCGAAAGAGGCGATGAACCTCCTTCTGGAATATCACTGGCCGGGAAATGTCAGGGAACTGGAGAACGCCATCGAAAGGGCGGTCATCATGGCGGACGGAGAGTTTTTGACTCCTCAGGATCTTCCCGGAGATTTGATAGAAGGATTTTCCTTCCTGATCAGAAGAGGGGCAAAGGGCCATAAATCCCTCGATGAAATCAAGGCTGAATATATCGCCCAGATATTGAAGCAGACCAATGGGAATAAAAAAGCGGCCGCTGAAATTTTGAAGGTCAACCCCAGAACGCTCTACCGATTCGAAAAGAAGGGTCCCTCGGGGGACTCCCCTTAATTTGAAATCCTAACCTCATGAAAACTGATTCTACTTAGAAAAATAAGCTATTTAACCCCACCCCCACCCTAACCCTCCCCCTGAAGGGGAGGGAAATTGCAATGTTCCTTCCCTTCAGTGGGAGGGAAATTGCAATGTTCCTTCCCTTCAGTGGGAGGGAAATTGCAAAGTTCCTCCCCTTTCAAGGGGGAGGTGAGGGGGGGGATGGGGTATCTGCCGGAATCCCGCCTTGGCGGGATTAAACTTACTATGGTGAAAATAAATCGTATCCTTAAAATCTCTGCCAAAGCGGGAATCCAGTTCGAAAATACTGGATTCCCCCGTACCAAGTACGGGGCAGGCTTAGCCAAGCCCTGAATGACAATCAAAGCAAAGGATTTTTTAACGCATCACACTAGGTTTGCCGTCGGTTTCGTTGACTACCCCAGGAAACAGTGTTATTAACTGTTTATGAGACATTTTAGAGCGAGAGCCCTCTCCGTCCTGTTTTCACTCGTCCTTCTCAGTTCATGCGCAAGCGCTCAGAAGGTTGATCCATCAACGCCCCAGCCGGCCCCTTCTCCACCGGTCAAAGAATCCCTTCAGAAAAAGACGCCTCCTCCCAAACCCCGCGCCTATTATCACTTCCTTCTCTCCCAGTTAAAACTGCGAGAGGGGAAGATCGATGAAGCCATCGAAGATCTCAAAGAGGCGATTAACCACGATGAAAAAGAGCCTTCACTCCGAGTGGAGCTGGCCTCTCTCTATATCTATAAGGGACGCATGAACGAGGCGATTGAGGAGTGTCAGGCAGCTGTGCGTGCGGACCCCCTTTACCTGACCGCCCACCTCCTGCTGGGCGGGATATACTCCTCTCTGAAAAGGAACGAGCTCGCCATCAACGCCTACAAGAAGGCCATTGAGATTTCGCCCCGGCATCGTGAAAGCTATCTCTACCTCAGCTCCCTCTATGCGGAAGGCAGGGAGTATGAGAAAGCGATCCATTTGCTCCAGCAGTTTCTCAAAATCGAACCCAACTCCGCCATGGGTCTCTACTCCCTCGGCAGGATCTACGCTGAGACAAAATCTTATGAAAGGGCGGAGGAATATTTTTTGAAGGCCCTCGCCATCGAACCGAATCAGATCTCCGCCCTGATGGATCTGGGAATCGTCTATGAGATCCGGAACGAGACCCGGAAGGCCACAGAGGTTTATCAAAAGATTCTTACCCTCCATCCGGACCACAAAGGGGCGAGAAACCGGCTGGGGCAGACCTATATCAAAGAGAAAAAACTGGATCAGGCATTAACCCTATTTCAGGAGCTCCAGAAATCTAGCTCAGGCGATCTCAACATCCGGACAAAGATCGGCCTGATCTATCTCGAACAGGGGAAACTGGACCAGGCCATTCTCGAGTTCAACTTTGTCCTCGGCGCTACGCCCGGAGACGACCGGGTCAGGTATTATCTGGGAGCCGCTTATGTGGAGAAAGAGGCGCTCGATCTTGCCATTTCGGAATTCAAAAAGATCCCCGTTGAATCGAATCTCTTTGCTGACTCACGGAGAAGCATTGTTCTGGCGTTAAGCAAACAGAAAAAGATGGGAGAAGCCATTCAAATCATGGAGGAATCGATTCAGGCCAAACCAAAAGAGGCGGACCTCTATCTCATTCTCGCCGCCCTCTTCGAAAAAGAGGAGCAGTTGCCGAAGGCCCTCCAAACTCTCAATAAAGGGCTGGCGCAAAACAGGGAAAATGTCGATCTTCATTATCAGCTCGGCGCGCTCTACGATAAAATGGGAGACTTTGAGAAGATGGTCTCCGGGATGAAGGAGGTCCTGCGGCTCGATCCCAATCACGCCGATGCCCTTAACTATCTGGGTTACTCCTATGCGGAAAAGGATGTCCATCTCGAAGAGGCTCTCCGTATGATTCAGAAGGCGATGGCGTTAAAACCCAATATGGGCTATATCACCGACAGTCTGGGTTGGGTCTATTTCAAACTCGGGGACTACGAACAGGCGGTGATTGAACTCGAGAAGGCAAACCAGTTGACCCCCAATGATTCCATCATCACTGAACATCTGGCGGATGGCTACTCCAAACTGAGCCGGAGGGAGAAGGCAACGGAGTTTTACGAAAAGGCGCTCACCCTGAATCCGAAACCCGATCAGTTGGAAAGACTGAAGAAGAAGATTGAGGAATTGAAGGGTAAAATAAATCACTGAAAATTATAAATTGAAAAATTATGATGGTCTCGTAAAAAGTCGAAAAATCCTAATGATCGTCATTCCGGCGAAAGCCGGAATCCAGTAATCTCATACACTTATAAAAACACTGGACACCGGTTTTCACCGGTGAGACGACTTTTTACGAGACCATCAATTATTATTTTTTAAAAAGCATTTTGCAATGCTAATTTTGCATTTTCCATTTTATACTGAGAGTGAACGGCTTGATTACCCTCCTGCCACAGGAGGAAATACCGAAAGGACATCACCTTCTTTTAATATCTGCTCTTTTTTTCCGTGGACGCCGTTGATGAGAATGATTTTGGGCATCTCTTCAGGGATGTTGAGCTTTGTCAGGATATCCTGAACCCGCGTATGTTCATCGATCTCCATCCGGCATGAAAAACGACCGCTGCCCTTTGGCAGATAGTCACGCAATGTAGCGAAAAGTTTTACCTCGATCTCCATCGAAATTCGTTTCAACCTCCTGTCTTAAAAATCTATTTCAGGATATCAATCTCCCTGGCCGCATTAAAAACGATAAAGACCCGCAGATTATTGCTCTCCTTCTCGAGCGGGACGATAAAAAACCCTTGCTTATCCCGTGAATATCCATGGGTCGTCCCGATCAGCGTCTCTCCATCATGGAAGGTGACCTTTACTTTCATGGCAATAGTCTGCTCCTCTTCTTCTTCGAGGAGTCCTTCGAGGGTTCGGGGCCCTTTTCTTCCATCAAGGGACTTTACAAAAAAGATGGCCTTCAATTCGGGGATAACAACCTCCACGCCCTTTCTTATCCCTTCTTCTTGCTCCCCCGATAAGGGGATGACATGGAATGCCTTTTTTTCAGACCCAAAATTGTAAGTCACCCCTTTGATCATCCTTCCATCCCGATGCTTCGCCACAACCAGGTTCTGGGTGGGATGACGTGGCTGTGCTTCTTTTTTCATGGAAGAGATTTCCTCCTTACCCTTCTTTGCCGATTCATTATACTGGAAAGGGACTCTCCTTACAAGAGAAAAGAAGGAATTACTGTAATGCGTCACTGAAGCGTGGGGGAAATCCGTCCATCGGGCAGTCATGTCTCCGAAAATCTTATCAAGTCGATAAGACCCGACCACGGGCGGATGGTTTATATTTTTTAGGGCAAAGGCAACATTACCCATTGTAGAAAAGTCCTTGTTCTACGGGATCATCCTTTTGGTTTACGAACAAGCTGATGTTTCCGCCCTGCCTTCGTCCCGCCGGGCGGGACTACGCGCAGGCAGGTATAAGATTTTCTCCAACATGCCTGCCTACCGGCAGGCAGGCCTGCCCGAAGGCCGGTAATTTTCCACGGAAGAGTGACGCATTACTTCCTATATCTCTTTTCTATTGCCTTAAGAAAGCAAAATTGGTATAAATTGGAATACGGGGATAATGGAATGTTGGAATATTGGAATGATGGGTCATAAAAAATGACAACCTTATCCTCCCATAATTCTATTCTTCATCCATTCCAATAATCATCTTTGTGGAGGAGGTGGATATGTATAAGAAGATTTTGGTCCCTCTCGACGGTTCGGAGTTGGCCAAAAAAGCCCTGCCTCAGGCCGAGAAACTGGCCCATACCTTTAGCTCTGAAATCATTCTCTTCCAGGTCGTTCCCTTTATGCCCATCTATGGATCGCCCGAATTGGTAACGCCCCTGTTCATCGATGAGAAGCAGAAGGAGGCGGCGGAGCGTTATCTTCTGGGCCTGGCAGAGGAGTTGAAACAGAAGGGCCTCAAGGTCTCGGCCACGGTGAAGACAGGTCAGCAGGTGGCTGTGGAGATCATCGATTTTGCAAAAGAGAACGGGGCTGATCTGATCGTTATGTGCACCCATGGCCGATCCGGAATTACCCGGTGGGTCCTGGGAAGCATCGCCCTTAAGATCTTAACACGGGCGGAGGCCCCCGTCCTCCTAATACGTTCAAAGGATTAAACCCTCCGAAATGGATACGATCCTGATCGGACTCTATATCGCCTGTGAGTTGATCGCCAATGTGACCGCCTCCAAACCCGTCCAGATAGGAGGCCTGATCGTTCCGGCGGCCATCTTCATCTATGCCCTCACCTTCACCCTCATCGACCTGATCAACGAATCGATGGGCAAACAGGGAGCCCGAAGAGTGATCGTGGTTGCTTTCATCGCAAACCTCCTCCTTGCGGCCTATGCCCAATTTGCCGTTGCCCTTCCCCCTGCCCCTTTCTATAAAGGACAGGAGGGGTTTGCTGGCGTCCTGGGAAGCACTCCGAGGATCGTCTTTGCAAGTCTTACCGCATATCTGATCAGTTCGCTCATCGATGCTGAGATCTTTGCCTTCTGGAAATCCCGTATCCGCGGTCCGAAGTGGTTGAGGGTTCTGATAAGCAATGCCATTTCAACTTGGGTCGATAGCGTGGTCTTCATCACATTTGCTTTCTATGGCGTCATGCCGGTCTGGGTTCTGATCAAAGGCCAGTATGTGGTCAAGATGGCCATCACCCTCGTCAGCCTTCCCCTGATCTATCTGGTTAGAAGCCGGAAAGAACATGGATTGAGGACGATAGACGGCTAAAACCATACTTACAACAAGGCGGAATTAGAAATGAAAAAAGAGCACATCTTTCTGATCTTTATTCTTCTTCTCGCCTCTCTCTCGTTTTATTACCTCTACCAGGTCCTCTCTCCTTTTTTAGCGCCCATCCTCTGGGCGATTCTTCTGGCCATCGTCTTCTACCCCCTCTTTCTGAAACTTCAACGCCTTTTGAAGAAAAAGAGGGTTCTCTCCGCTCTTGCGATGACACTCTTCGTGGTCCTGGTGATCGTCCTTCCGGCCGGTCTCCTGATGGTCTCCCTGGCCAATGAAGTGATCGATTTTTACCATCAATTGGACGAGATGATCAAAACGGGACATTTGCAATCCTATTTGAACCGGATCGGGGAGCTCCCCCTGCTCAAAGGGGCTCTGGAAAGGTTGAAGCAATATGTGGATCTCTCCGAGGCAGACCCATTCAATTTTCTGTTGAAGAATGTTCAACAGATCAGCGCCTTTATCTTCAACCAGACCTCCAATCTTCTGAAGTCCATCTCCACCTTTATCGTCGGTTTCTTTTTCACCCTCCTCTCCCTTTACTACCTTTTTAAAGACGGGGACCACCTCCTGAACAGGCTTAAAGAGATTGTTCCTCTTCCTGCAAAGGAGAGTGAACTGATTATTCAGCGATTCAAAGAGATGGTCTCTGCCACTATCTACGGAGGAATATTGATTGCCATCATTCAGGGGATCCTGGGCGGGTTGGCATTCTGGGCGTTGGATATTGCCTCTCCGATCTTCTGGGGAACAGCCATGGCTTTTCTCTCCTTCATCCCGATGGGCGGAACAGCCCTCATCTGGGGTCCGGCGGCCATCTTCTTATTCATTCAGGGAGCTTTTCTGAAAGGGATCATTCTTCTGGGTTTGGGGACCTTACTCATTGGTACGATCGACAATCTTCTGAGGCCCCTGTTTGTCAGCGCTCGAACGAACATCCATCCTCTTCTTCTCTTCTTCTCTGTTCTGGGCGGCATCCAGGCCTTCGGGATGATCGGGCTGGTCGCCGGTCCGCTGATTGCGACGCTCTGCCTCACCCTGATCGAAATCTACATTCAAGGAATCAAACCTAAAGAAGACCCTGGGGTAAAACCCCATCGATAAGAAGTCCCTGTTCGATCTCACTAAAGCCCCACTCCTTTGATCTTTCATGCGACTTGAAATAATTTCCGAGAAAACCTAAAATGAATTTATCGGTGTGGAGTTTTTAATGAAGATTCACAGCCTCCAAACAAAATTCGCACTTCTTTTTCTTATCTTCTTCTTTATCCCCTTTGGTTTGCTGACCTTCCTTTCTGTCTCAATGAGCAAGGGAATGTTAGGACAGAGCACGATCTCACATTTGCAAAACCTTGTTGAAGTAAAAAAGATGGCGATTGATCAATGGCTTAAAGAGAGGATCGGAGACGGAAAGGCGATTTCGGAAAGCCAGGAGATTAAATCATTAGACCCAATGAGGATAGAACCCTATTTAACTTTAGTAAAGCAGTTTTATCGGGCCTATCGAGAACTCTGGGTTGTGAATCTAAAAGGACGAAGAGTGGCAGAGAATATTTCTGATTTTTCTTACGAACAAGAGGATTGGTTCCAAGAGGCTATTAATAAAGGATTATTTATTTCAAGCCCTAAATTCCACAAGCCCTCCCTTCAGCCAACCATCGCCATTTCAGTCATCATAAAGGACAGGGACGGTCGTCCTATCGGAGTCCTCAAAGAATTGGTGGACATGGCCTATGTTGCTGAATTAATTTCCGAATCTAAATTAGGCGAAACAGGGGAACTCTATTTGGTTGACTCCAGAGGGAACTTCGTCCTCCATAAAATGTTAATTGAACTTTCAGAAAAAGGGATGTCGAAAGTCCCTTATTTCGAAAATCCTCAAATCACACTCACCCATACTGCAATTTACAGGGACTACAAGAACAATGAGGTTTTAGGATCGTGGAAATGGATTCCGAGCCTCCAGTGTTACCTCATCGCCGAACAAGATGTGAAAGAAGCTTTTTATCAGACCAACGTTTTGGTTAAAAGGGCTTTCATCATTTTTATCATCTCAACCCTATTGATCCTTGTTTTATCCTATTGGGCCATCGGGACAGTGACAAACCCCATTAAACTTCTGAGCAGAACCGTTACTGCATTTGCGGACGGTAATTTTAAAAAAACCCTGGTGACAAATAGAAAGGATGAGATTGGAAAGTTGATCGAGGGGTTCAATAAAATGGCCGATTGGTTGAAGAAGGCCTACGCGGAGCTTGAAGGGAAGGTCAAGACCTCTAATGGGGAGCTGGAGAAGGCCTATCATATTCTCAAACAGAGGCAGGAGCAACTTATTCGTTCAGAAAAGATGGCCGCTCTTGGACAACTCTCCGCAGGTATTGCCCATGAAATCCGAACCCCTCTCACTTCCATCAAAATTTTTATTCAGTCTTTAGAGAAAGAAATAGATTTGGATGAAAATCAGAAGGAAGATTTTAGAATCATCAAAAAAGAGATCGATCGGATTAACGAAAATGTCACGCGTTTCCTGAATTTCGCCAGACCGGAGGATCCGATATTCCAACAGGCCGACGTCAATGCCTTGGTGATGGATGCCCTGACCCTATTGACTGCCAAGGTAAAAACGAGCGGTATCCATTTGAAAATCTCCTTGTTAGAGGATCCCCCGCCGGTGGAGGGGGACACCAAACAATTAAGCCAGGTCTTTCTCAATCTCATCCTTAATGCCATCGAGGCGATGCCCAAAGGGGGGACGTTGACGATTCGTTCGATGCTGAAGGCCGTCCCGGAGAGTCAGGAAAAAATTCTTCAGCTTGTTTTCCAGGACACAGGAGGCGGAATCCCTGAAAAGGATAGACCTTATCTCTTTGACCCTTTCTTCACCACAAAAGAGGGAGGGACGGGGTTAGGACTCTCTATCGTTTATTCGATTGTTCAGAAGCATAATGGCCAGATTGAGGCGGAGAGTGAATTGGCAAAAGGCTCCTCGTTTATCCTCTCGTTGCCTGTCCATAAGGAGGGAACATGGAAAGAATCGTCGTCGTCGATGACGACCTGAGCTTATGCCATTTTTTAAAGAAAACTCTGTCTCAAAAAGGTTATCAGGTCGTCACCTGCCACAACGGGAAAGAGGCCCTTGGGATCACTTATGAGCAAGAGGCCGACCTTATCCTGCTTGACAATAAACTGCCGGATCGGACAGGTCTGGATGTCCTCCAGGAGATCAAAAAAAATCACCCCAAGGTGCCGGTCATCATCATGACCGCTTTTGGGACAACCGAAACCGCCATTGAGGCTATGCGCCTTGGAGCCTTTGACTATATCCTCAAGCCATTTGAACTGGAGGAGATTTCCGAACTCGTCACCAAAGGATTGGAAGCCCATAACTTGATGAAGAGGGCTGTAGCCATTCCCGCTCTTTCCCAAAAAAGTGAGGATTCGGATCAAATCATCGGCAAAAGCAAGGCCATGCAGGAAGTTTATAAACTGATTGGTCAGGTAGCGGAAAGCGATGTCACCGTATTGATTCGGGGAGAAAGCGGAACCGGTAAGGAGCTGGTAGCGAGGGCGATCTACCAGTACAGTCGAAGAAAAGAAGGCCCTTTCCTTGCCATCAATTGCGCAGCGATCCCAGAGACTCTGCTGGAGAGCGAGCTTTTCGGGCATGAAAAAGGGGCCTTTACGGGGGCCAGCAAAAAACGCATCGGGAAGTTCGAACAATGCAATAAGGGAACAATCCTCCTCGATGAGGTAGGGGATATGACTCTCTCCACCCAGGCAAAGATCCTCCGGGTGTTGCAGGAAGGGGAATTTGAACGGATCGGCGGTAATGAGACGATCAAGGTGGATGTGCGAGTGTTGGCTTCCACCAACCGAAAACTTGAAGAATTGATCAAGGAAGGAAGATTTCGGGAAGACCTTTACTACAGACTTAAGATCATGGCCATTGTGTTGCCGCCTTTAAGAGAGCGCAAGGACGATATTCAAGAATTGACCGAATACTTTTTTCATCTTTACAATCGCCAGCTGGGGACTCAGGTCTCATACATCGATCCATCGATCTTCAAAAGACTCCTTTCTTACACCTGGCCGGGCAATGTAAGAGATCTGGCAAATACCATCAAACGGGCTCTCATCCTCGCCAAAGGGGAAGTATTGACCGAGGAAGATATTATTTTTGATGTGGAAGATCAGGCAATTTCTTTCGCTAATGAAGAGCAGCTGGAGAAAAACCTAAACAAGATGCTCGATCCCCTCTTTTCTGACATCCTTCGGTTCTGGGGAACCGGTCTTCACTCAAATCTTCTTGAGAAAGTGGAGAAATTTCTTATCCAGAAAGCCCTCGCTGAAACAGGGGAGAATCAAGTCCAGGCAGCGAAATTGCTGGGAATCAGTCGGAATACGCTCCGGCACCGGATAGAAAAATATCGGCTTTCCTCTTAATACCCCTCATTTACTGTGTTGTTAAACTATCAATCCGGTTCAATCTTTGAGCACATCATAAGCCGCCAGATTAATTGACTAATATCTCATTTCACACTTTTTCCCGCCAGAACATGACCAATGGGTAAAAGAAAGGTATTTTCCGAAAATTGTTGAAAAGAAAATGTTTAATAAAACTGGCTACTTATCACAGATTCGATAGCGACCGGTTGGCATGGGATTCGCATTGATTAGATTGGAATGAGCGACATTGGAGAGGTTAAGGAATCATGGCGTGTCCCCTTTATGTTTGTTGTCAAAATGGGATACCCGCTGACAGTTTGCAACCCCAGAGGGTCAATCCCTTGCGCACCAAGTGGTACCCATGCAGACCTTTACTGCCATTCTGTGGTGCTATACAGGGACTGCCCTTTTTATGAATTCCAGATATCTGATCGGAAGCCAAAAATCGATCGGTGGACTGAACTTCTGGAAAAGATTCTGCCCTTTCTCCCTCGTGAGGTGAACACAGGGGGTCACTCAACATAAAAAGGAAAGGTCAATTTAATGATGACTCACAAAATACTGGCCATTGCCGATGCTTCAAGAGACGCTTTGAAGCCAATGCTGGATGCTCTTCGAGTAGCCAAAAAGGAAAGACTGGCCACACAGATTATCCTTCTTTCATTTCTGTCAGTTCTTTCTGAAAAGCACGTTGAGCCATTGGGGCCCAACACTTTATTCCTTTTGGTTCAAGAGGAACAAGATGTTTTAGAAAAAGTTAGAAATCATTTCAAAATGATGGATATCCCTTGCAGTCTCCAACACATTACCTCACCCGTCTGGAAGGAAATTCTTGACGAAATGGAAAACGGAGATCAGGACCTGATCATTCTTCAGGGTAGATTTCTTAAAATATGGAACGAAAGCCCCAGGGATTTTGGATTATATACTCATGCCATCTTTAGGCCAAAGTGCCCTGTTTTGTTGATTAATCAACCGGGGGAAACGTTTCTGTGTTAAGGACCCAAATCTGATAAGCCATCGTGGTTCCTGAGAGACACCTCGACAAGGAAAGAATGAGGGGGGATGATGCCCCATGATTTCAAAAATACTGGTCATCGCGGATGCTACAACGGAGGCTGTGGATCAGATAATAGAGGCCCTTAATACCATTCACAGTGCTGAGCTTCATGTGAAAACGCTCTTCATCTCTCGCATATCCGGTACTTTCATGGAGAATCTAGGGCGAAATATTCTTACCCTCTTGATGAGAGGAGAAGAAGAGGCGCTACAAAGGGCAAGGGTCTACTTTACGATTAATGATATCCCCTATGATATCCGGACAGTGCCCGGTTCTGATTGGCAGGCGGTTTCGAAAGAGATCGAACGACAAGAGCATGATATCCTGATCATTCAAGGAGAATTTGCGAAGATCTGGCGAAAAGATCATCCGTCAACTTATGGACTGGGGGCCATTACCGAATTAGCTAATCCTGTGTGGATAATCGGCGGGCCAGAGGAACCCTATGAGGTCTCTGTTCGACCCTAAGACTTGATGTAGCAGGAGACCTTGAAATGCCTACTAAATTATAAAGGAGGAGAGCATATGATGCTGAGAACCTCCGTTCGTTCTAAAGACTCTTATAGAAAAAGGATTCTAAAGAAGAGAAGCGAAATCCTCAAAAGGTTGAGCAAAGAGCTGAATGAAGGGATTACCAAAGGCCCTGAATTGAAGGCGTCCCCGGGATCAGACCTGGGGGATCTCAGTGCTCTGAGTTTAGACAGCCATTTGAGCGTCTCCTTTGTAAGACGTTATTCCAACATGCTCAGGCAGATCGATCAGGCATTGGCAAGGGTGGATGAAGGGAGCTACACCATTTGTGAAGAATGCGGAGAAAAGATCGATAAGAACCGGTTAGAAATACTTCCTTTCGCCCCCTACTGTATCCAATGCCAGAGGAGAATGGAGGAAGAAAACAGGAGAGCATCGCGGCTGAATCAGAGCGATGGTGGTCCGATAAACGATTCAGGTGAGTAAAACATAAAGAACTCCAGTATCCATGATTAAAAGAGCGGCGATTATGATGACAGATAGGCATTTACAACACGATGATGGCCTTGCCAGGGTCATCTTAGAAATCATAGCGCACTATCAGCCCATTCCCACGATGAATATCTGGTTTGAACTGGGAGAGGACGACAGATTTAAAGACGGTATCCCCCTCGCTGAAGTGAATGATATTCTTTCCCATTTAGAAAATAGAAAAAGAATCTTCAAAGAGGACGGAGACAAATGGACTGTGAAAGAGGTGGTTGCCTAAGACCTGACCGGAGGGACTCCGGGAATTCGAGAAATTTGTGGCTACCTTTTTGTATGGATTATCGGGATGAGGAGTGCGTCATGGATAAACTTGAATCGGCGAATAGGATGGAGACGACCAGATGGATACGATTTTTTGAACAACTCATGCAGTTTTCTGATTATGAAAGAAAAGCGGAAATGGTTTGCCCGATGTGCAAGAATCCGTTTCCAGAAGTCAAGGGGCTTCGTGCAGCGGTAGATAGAATATCATCCTGTGATCATTGCTTGGATAGACTCTTTTCTTTTTTGAATGGAAAGAGACCCTATTCTAGCCAGGAGGGTTTCACCCTTAATAAATGCGTGAGTATAAAGAACCATTTGCTTTACCCCCCCTTTCTCGCAGTAAGATGGCTGAAGGTGAACGGCTATCGAGCAATTCGTAAGGAGGTGAGATATGTCATGAAAAAAATGCAAGAACCTTCCAATGAGTTAAACGAAACAAATTGCCAAAAGATATTAGAGAATAGAAATGACGCTCCACAGGGATTATTTAGACGAGTGCAAGGAAAGGAAGCAGAAAATGGAAATACTGCTTCAGGTCTGGTCTATGATGTCGAACATAAGAGATTCCATACTATGCGTAAAGACTTGACAACAGGCCGAATACGGATTGAGTTTACCTGCGACGAGGCTGACCAGGAAGCCGGTACGAGTGTCAGCGCAGCATGAGACCAATTCGGGCGACAAGTGGGGGTAAAATGGAAACAACGGCGTGCCCATTTAGTCTCTTAGGAATAATATTGTGCGCGTCGATGTCACAATATTTTTACGACCACCATTTAAGCGCCTATTCATGGACATCCCAGGGCATTTTGGAAAATCTCAACTTTTTGAATTGTGAAGTTTCCTGTTTGGTTCTGGCTTGTCCAGGTTAGGACAGAGTATTTTTATGATAGAGGTCAATATTACTTCTGTGAAGTTAAGGGGTTCGATTGCACTTTTGATGGATTTGACGCTCGATTATGCGTTCACTGTCTCATGGAGCGGCCACAAAATAGGGCCCCAATCCATGAAGTTTCATGCGAAAGAGTGATCCATCGTTCTCCATGAGGAGTGTTGTTGGGAAGGAGGCGAGCTATGGAATCGAAGGCCAAAATCCTCGTTGTTGAGGACGAAGAGAGTCAGAGGTTCCTCTATTGTGAGGAATTGAAAGAGGAAGGTTATGATCCAATCCCGGCAGAGAATGGGAAGGAAGCCATTCATCTCCTGATGAAGTTCAAGCCAGACATCATCATTCTGGACATTGTCATGCCAGTCATGGATGGTATGGAAACCCTGGGAAGAATTGCTGGCCAGCTTAAAGATATTCCTATCATTCTCCATACTGCCTATTCAGGGTATAAGCAGGACTTCATGAGCTGGGCAGCAGACGCCTTTCTTACAAAATCTTCGGACTTAACTGAATTGAAGGAGACGATAAGTGACCTCTTGGGGAATAGCCATCTTAAATATCTTCAGAAAAATACCCCGCGAAGAGAGGAGAAGCATCATGAAGACTCTGGACAAGAAAAGCAAACAAGTTGGCTTTAGTGTCCAGACTCCTGAAGTGTAAAATATTTCTCTGGCAGGCGATCTCAACGATAGACTTATAGAAGCGTACGAGTATCACGACAGGGATCCCGAGATTTGGACAAGGGCCGCATGGGCAGCTCCTTATTTAGTTTTTTCAAGAATCCTCCGGCTGCTGTCGCCTCCAGGAAGGCTCGGACATGGAGGCAGACAGCGCAGCCATAACGAATACACAACTGTGCAGGGGCTCCGAGAGTTCGAGAAATTTGTCGTCACATTTTTATATGAATTGTTGGAGTGAATGATCACGAACATCATATTGGAAACTAAAAAAACTGGAGGTAGAAGAGATGGGAATCTGAATAGGACATTAAGGCAATTATATCATCTGCTTTTCCTGGTAAGAGTCAGGCTATCGTTATTTTACCTTAAGCTACAGGTGAGAAATCTTAGTTCATGTAGAAAACCGGCGGGGTTTCTAAATATCAAGAAAATATTTAAACATTTACAATTCTGGTTTAAGTAATGCATACAACCGGATAGGTTCTTTGATACAGAGAGAGAATTGAATGTCTGTAGTTAACAGTCGAACCGATCTGCCCGTATTGATCCTGCACAACGTTGATCCTGCATGGGCACCACCTGACATTGAAGACGCGCTCGAAGGAGTTGCTGAGCTTGAATCAACCCTTCGGCAGATTGGGCACCCGGTCACAAATGTACCTGTTAATGATGCGAATTTATACATACGGCTCCGTGATTTTGACCCAAACAAGCATATCGTCTTTAACTGGTGTGAAGCCTTGCCCGGCATACCCAATAGTGAAGCCCTGGTGGCCCACACTCTTACCGAGTTGAACTTCACTTATACTGGCTCAACTTCGGCAGCATTAGCCCTTGGCTGGGACAAGCCTAATGTCAAACGTTTGCTGGATCAATGGGGTATCCCTACCCCTTCCTGACGGGTTTATGCGTCCCCAGAGTACGATGGTTGGAACTGGTTTCCGGCTATTGTCAAGCCGTCGAGAGAACATTGCAGTTTAGGTGTGGAAACCACCTCGGTTGTTCTTACACCTGACGAACTCAGCGAAAGGATCAGGTATATTTTAGAGAAATTTAATCAACCTGCACTTGTTGAAGATTTCATTGATGGTCGTGAATTTTCTGTTTCCATATGGGGTAATGGCGCTCCCCGGGTGTTACCGCCAGCAGAAATGGACTTTTCTGCACTCAAAGACGTACGGGATCGGTTATGTACCTTCGATTCCAAGTTTCGTCCTGGCTCACGAGACTATGAACAAATTCAAGTTCGATTACCTGCTAGATTGAAGGAGATTGAGTACGAACGGCTTAAGCGGACTGTCCTGGCGGTCTACCGCAAGTTTGGTTGCCGTGACTATGCCCGTGTGGACGTCCGGCTCCAAGACGACCTCTTTAATGTGTTAGACCTTAACCCAAATCCTGACATCAGCCCGAAAAATAGCATGGTCCAAGCCGCGGAATTGACGGGCTATTCTTACGGAGAAATGGTCAGCTACTTAGTCAATCTTGCCGCATTGCGTCATCCGATATTCGGGGGTCAGAAGAACGAATGCCTTTAGAAAGATATCCTTTCCAGGTAAAGTGAAGGTTGGTTCATCAGGAAAAAAAAGGAGGGTTTCCATGTTGATCAAGAAAGGAGGTGAAGGGATATGAAGAAGTTAATTATTCTTCTACTCGCATTGGCTTTGATGATCAATTTAGCCTCAATGGGAATTGGATGCAAAGGCAAAGAGGCAGAGAAGCCAGCGGTCAAAGAGGAGGCGAAACCCGCTGAGGCGCCTGCTCCAGAAAAACCTGCTGAAAAACCCGCCGAAGCCCCGAAGAAATAAAGTGGGTTTATCGGAAGGTGATCAGTGGAATCATTTTTATTGTTGTGGAGTTGGCGCTCTCTCTTTGATCAGGAGGGGGCGCCAACAGATTGACTCCCCTGGAGATCGAAGGGATTAAACATTCCAAAGAAATGTTAGCCCTTGGCGTTACTCGTTTTTTTGCGGGCCTGATGGACCCGAACAATCCCAACTGGCCCATACGAAGACAGACGATCCCCTGAATTGAGGAATGTCACCTTCTATCAAAAAGGAGAAAATTGGGTCTGAAAAAGAGCGGAGCCGGTTACCAGAAGGCTAACGAGATGGTGGATAAGCTGGCACCGTTTTGGTCTCACATATTCTAGGCCACAATACATAGAAAGCCCGCCATAGATTGTTACGAAGATTGCCAAGAGATAGTCTACTGCACGGATTGTTCTCCCGTGTGTGCGGAGTATGACGATCCCAAACAGATTTGGGATATGGGGGATTATCCCGTTATGATAATTTGGAATCAAGAGAAAGAGACTCTGTCATCGAGAAGATTTACGAACTTCTCCTTACCGAAGGGATCAAACGGATCAACTGCAAGTGCTGAATCTAAGTTTTCTTCTGACTTATAATAGCAAGGGATGCGGAAGGAAAAATCTCAGGGCATTAAATACGTCACAAGAGGTAATGGTCAAATACAAATCAGTCCATAATACTACATGCCCAGAGGGCACCCTCGAACGATGAAAATGTTTATCTTATACTTTCTCAAGTTATCTCCATGGCAGAAGGTCGGTTTCAAATTGGTGCTGTTGAGCCCGTCCATAATATTACCTGGATGTCCTAAAGCACCCAAAACTGTTGCCCCGATAGGAATTGGGAGCACGCAAGCTAAATTCTTCAACGCGAAGACATCCTCTGGAGGTAATGGAGAAAGGAGCCTGGGATGGAAGTGATTTACAAGCGCTGTTGCGGCCTGGATGTTCACAAGGAGATCGTGGTAGCTTGTCTTCTGGTTCGGGAAGGAGGCAAAGTTCTCAAGGAGATTCGGACGTTCCTGACGATGACCGTGGACTTGGTGGTTCTCCATGGCTGGCTGAAGGCCCATCAGGTGACCCATGTGGCAATGGAAAGCACCGGGATCTACTGGAGGCCTGTCTTCAATCTTTTGGAGGAGGATTCCAAAATTTTGTTGGTCAATGCAGCCCATATCAAGAGGGTGCCAGGGCGAAAGACGGACGTGAAGGATTGTGGGTGGATTGCGGATCTGCTTTCCCTGGATTGCTGAGAGGGAGTTTCATTCCGCCTGAGCCCATCCGGGACCTTCGGGATCTGACGCGGTATCGCAAATCCCTGACCGATGAACGAGTGCGACAAGTCCAGCGACTGCAGAAGTTTCTGGAAGGGGCCAATATCAAACTTGCTTCCGTGGCTTCCAATGTGATGGGGGTTTCCGGAAGGGCGATGCTGGAGGCCCTGATGGCGGGAAGCACAGATCCTCAGGTGTTGTCGGAGTTGGCCAAGGGCCGATTGCGCAAGAAGTTGCCTGAGCTGAAGAAAGCCTTGGAGGGGCGTTTCCGATCTCACCATGGGTTCATGGTGGCTGAAATTCTTACCCATCTTGACTTCTTGGACGAAGCCATCGAGCGAGTCAGTCAGGGGGTGAGCAACCGCATCTTCGCTTTTTCGAGGAAAGTAGAATTGATGGACTTGGTCCCCGGAATTAATCAGAGAGTGGCCGAGGGAGTTTTGTCGGAGATGGGGATAGACATGAACTGTTTCCCCAGCCATCGGCATGCAGCGTCTTGGACGGGACTTTGTCCTGGGAACAACGAGGGTGCCGGGAAACGAAAAAGCGGAAAAACTCGAAAGGGAAACCCATGGCTGCGTCGATATTTGATCGAAGCCAGTTGGGCGGCCGTTCAAAAGAGAGGGACGTATTTGTCCGCACTTTACTATCGGTTGGTTCCCCGCCGCGGGAAGAAAAAGGCGATCGTTGCAGTTGCTCATGCGATTTTGGTGATGATTTTCCATATTCTCAAGGACCAAGTGCCTTATCGTGAATTAGGATCGGACTATTTCAACAAACTCAATGCAGCTTACGTTCAGCGCCACCATGTGAAGCGTCTGGAAAGCCTTGGATTTAAAGTCATCCTTGAGCCGCTTTCCGAGGCTGCCTAAAAATTAGCGGTGCTATTTTCAAGCTAATTATGGACATTTGATTCAATCCGTCAGGTCGCTGGATTCCGGCGTTCGCCGGAATGACTGAAGAGGAACCCACTCATTCGTCACTCCGGCGGAAGCCGGAGTCCAGTAAAGAGGATCTCACAGAGACACTCCATGTCTATTCAATTATGGACCCATTAGTAAGCAGGATAAAATTCACAAAGCCAATTGCCGAAGATAGAAGACTTTTTATTATGTTGGAGTCACCAGTGGAGAGTGGATGAGGCAAATTATGGGTTGTGTTCACGCGCTGTTTACAGATCAAATGCCCCATTTGAGTGATCAAGAAACCAGATGCGTCGTCTCTGTCTTATCACCGTAGGGACTTAGTAGCAGAGAAAAAAGAAGAAAGAAGGAGGAGTAAAAGAGCATGGAAATAGTAACCAAAACTCCTATTGTCGACCAATGTATCGGTTGTGAGCATATCAGTGGAGAGGTTTGTCACCGTTACGCCACACCTCACACTCAATGGAACCGCGCTGGTGGATGCGCCATGCGTACCCATAACCGAAGCAAACAGGTTGAATCGTCGGGATTTTTAGTTCAGCCAAAAAAGGTAAGAAGAAGATAAGAAAAAGGTACTGCATCGAGATGATTCCGTGCCAGAGGAAAGTAGGAGGAGAAAAGAAGAAAAGATTAGGGCGAGAATTCTTTAGCGACGACTATGGGTTGAGTTTATATTTAGAAGGGGAAATGCCCTTTCTGAACTTTAAAAGTGATACAGGTATATGTTTAGACAGGTTCATTCATCGATCATCAACAGGAGACATGGAAGTCATGAACCGCAGTAATTTTCAGCAAAAAGATGATCTTTGGGGGATCATTTTACAAATCATAGCAGAATACCAGCCGATCACCACGATGGATATCTGGTATGAGTTAGGGGAAGACGATGGGTTCAAAAATGTTTTTACCCGTACCGAGTTCAATGAAACCCTATCTCAACTGAAAAAACAAAAAATGATAATAAGAGGCGATGATGATCAATGGAAAATTACGAACGTTTAATATGAATATAATAAATAGTGTATCTTCGCCGATGGGAAAAAAGATCTCATCATTAGAATCAGTCCTTAGATGGATCGGGGAAGATTTAGAAAAAGTGGATCAGGAGTTTCGAAAGAATCTAAGAAACAATGTTCCCATCATTTCCGCCATCGGAGAGCATCTCCTACTCAGCGGGGGTAAACGATTCCGGCCAATCCTTTTACTGCTCGCTGCCAAATTATGTGGATATCAAGGAGATGACCACATCTCTATGGCAAGTCTGATTGAATTCATCCATACGGCAACTCTGCTCCATGACGATGTGGTAGATAGGGCTAAGTTACGAAGGGGAATTGAGTCCGCAAACTGCAGGTGGGGTAACGAGGCGTGTATCCTCGTCGGAGACTTCCTTTTTACAAAGTGTTTTTCATTAATGGTAGAGAATGGAAACATAAAAATTCTCCGGACCATCGCCAAGGCGACCAGGCTCATGGCCGAAGGAGAACTTGAGGAATTAGTTAACACGAATGACCTCTCCCTGACCGAGGAGAATTACCTTTCCATCATTACTCGTAAAACCGCTCCCCTTTTCTCGGCCTCCACGCAGATCGGTGCCATCCTTGGAAATGTTTCCGAAGAAAGAGAGGGGGCGTTATCCGATTTCGGGGTGGATTTGGGGATCGCCTTTCAATTGATCGACGATAATCTCGACTATACCTCTAGAGAAGAGGAGTTTGGCAAGAAGATTGGGATCGACCTCCGGAATGGCAAAATCACCCTCCCCCTGATCTTCACCCTGAGCCATTGTAATAAGGAAGAGGAGACCTTCATCCGAGAGACGGTAGAGCTCAATCCGATTACTAAGAAGTCATTCTTCCAAGTGGTAGAGATCATCGAACGTTACCATGGGTTACACTATACATGGGAAAAGGCAAAAGAATATGTGGAAAGGGCAAAGAGACACCTTCACCTCTTTCCGAATTTGAGGGAGAAAGAAGCCCTTCATATATTGGCCAACTATGTATTAGAAAGGAGATTGTAACTATTCGCAGATTGCCGATGGCTGATTGCAGAATGGCAAAAGCGAAAAATTTAGAACATAAAACAAAATAATGGATAAAAAAATGGCGAATGAATCAGGTCCCTTTCACGTAAACGATAAAACTTTCATTGACAAGAAATCAACAAGTAGAGCCCGGATTAAAAGGAGAAATGTCAATAGAAAAGCCTTACCCTCTTAGCTACGATCCAATAGAACGACCAGGGAGAGGCAGTAACCGATAGCATGGCATTATCTATACAACCTATAAAATAGCGAGGAACAAGCATTGAATTCGGATATCTTTGGTAATCTAAGAGAGTGGAGACAGGTTCTAAAACTTCTTGACAGTCTAAAAAAATCGAAAAAGCTGGATAAACACCAAATCGGACTAGCAAGGATATTGAGGTATGGACAAAACTGCAGACTCCTTGAGAGAGTTCTTGAGTACGGAAAAGAAATCAATCAACCCGCAGATGAGTTTCTCTTGGAAGTAACTAATATTATGACTGACAGAAACATCTACCTTGACGCAAGAATTCTTGCCGTTGAGGTCTTGGAATCTCTGGTTCCCCGAAGACCGAAAATTCGTAAGAATGATAAGCAATTTAGTAAGACCCTAGTCGTTTGTAAGATGCAGGATATTCTGAATTCGTCGGAGCCCCCCAATTTTCATGAGGTAATCGCTAAGTCATTGGAGGTCATATCTCATCACTTTTAGAAAAGGTCTCTAGAGGTGGAAGGAATATGGAACAGAAATGTAGCAATCAGATTTTAGGCGAATCTGGATCGGTCTCGGAAAAGAATGAACAGATTGAGGTACTAAAAAGAATAATAGAAGAAAAGGAGAAAGAGGCTAAAGAATATTATGCTCATAGGGCAAAGTTAGAAGCCGATTTTGAGAAATATAAGAAGAGACTTGATAGAGAAAGAGAAGAATGGACCAAATTTGCGAATGAAGATCTGATGAAAGCCATCTTACCTTTCATAGACAATCTCGAGAGAGCGATCAGTTATGCTGAGGAGACGGAAAACTTCCAGAGCTTGGTCGAAGGACTCAGATTGACAATTAAGCAAGTCCAGCAGTCCCTCAATAAGTTTGGACTCTCCCGGACAGTTTCCATCGGTAAACCCTTCACGGAGGAGTTCCAGAAAGACTATCTCAAAATGGAAGAAATCGGGTCTGAAAAAGAGCGGAGCCGGTTACCAGAAGGCTAACGAGATGGTGGATAAGCTGGCACCGTTCTGGTCTCACATATTCTAGGCCACAATGCATAGAAAGCCCGGCATCGATTATTGCGAAGATTGCCAAGAGATAGTCTACTGCACGGATTGTCCTCCCGTGTGCGCGGAGTATGACGATCCCAAACAGATTTGGAGAAGGGGAAGCTGCCCCGCCCCAGACAGGTGTAGGCCGAATAATACTTCTGCAATGATGAAAGAGAGGCTGAGTCATAGAAATAACATACAATATTGTTAGCCATAACTGGTTGAAATGGGCAACTTCAATTATCCTTTGATTTGAGGTTATTGGGTTGAAATTGTTACGAGATTTCATGAGGAAATTGAAACATTGAAAAGAGGAATAATCAAATGGCCTGGGTAAAATTCACAAAGCCAATTCCCGAAGATCGAAGATCCATTATTGATGGTGTTCGGATTCCTCCGAGGGTAATCGAATCCTGGCAAAAATGGCTCGAGGACAGAGGAATTCGCACAAGGGTTGAACGTATAAGCAGGGGGTGGGTCCTTTATAAATGGGTGGATGAGAGTGTCCTCTAAAGTTATGGAAATGAGGGTTAGGCTGGTGTCCTTTAGGGGGCTGAATAAACTATGGATATTTTGAATGGGATGCCTTTAAGGATTAAATTGCGCAAGAATCCCCTGTACACGAGGGGAAATGCTTAATGACCTACAAATCATTCTCAGACTGTTGTTGGCCTCCATCTTGGGGGGATTAATTGGCTTGGAGCGAGAGATCCACGGATAGGGAAGCAGGGGTGAGAACCTATTCCCTCGTCTCCTTGGGATCCGCCTTGATCATGGTTATTTCAGAACACCTGCTTTTCAAATATGGAATGAAACCTGGAGGAGAACTCTTTCGAGGGGACCCTGGCCGAATCGCTGCTCAGGCGATCACAGGCATGGGATTCTTGGGGGCAGGAGTGATTCTCCGATACAAAGATTCGATCCGAGGTCTGACGACGGCGGCCTGTATGTGGGTAGTCTGCGCCATCGGATAGAAAAATACGGGCTACTATCTTGAAATCCCTAAATTTTTTGCTGATAAACCACCAACCTTGTTCAATCTTTGATCACTTTATAATCAAAGGGTTTAATTAAAGTATCCCCTGCCCAATCCTTTTCTCCGAATAAACTTGACCAGCCAACAAGTAAATAGTTCTTTTCTCAAAATTCCATGAGGAAAATATCTAATTAAATCAAAATGTTATTTTGATGCTTGAATTGGGTTTTTGGCATCATATTCGCATCTTACTTTTTTGGATTATGACAGGGAGACCTATAAATGGTTGGAGCGGGGCTGGCAATTTCTGTACAGATAGCCTGCAGAAAAAATATCCTAAGAGCAAATGAAATACCGGGACAGAAGTTGTCTTGGGAGAAAGATAACCCGACAGGAAACAGAAGAGTTCTTTTATAGGACGTTTTTCAGCATGGCATCTAAAATTTTAGTTGTCGCCGACGCTTCCAGCAGGGCTCTGGCGCCAATATTGGATGCTCTTGGGGTGCTCGAAAAAGACCGACTGGGCCTACGGGTCTTCTTTCTTTCATTTTTGTCTGTTCTTTCCGAAAAAAAAGCTGATCCTTTGGGCCCTAATGCTTTGTTCTTTTTGATGCAAGAGGAAAAAGAAATTTTGGAGTCGGCAAAAAATCTTTTTACATGGATGGACATCCCTTGTAGCTTCCAGTTCGTTACTACACCCGATTGGGAACGAATCCTTTACGAAATCGAAAATGGGGATCAGGACCTAATCATCCTTCAGGGTCGATTTCTTAGAATCTGGAGCGAGACCTATGAGAATTTTGGGCTATGCGCCCATGCCATCTACTGGCCAAAGTGCCCTGTTTTGGTGATCAATCAGCAAAAGGAGACAACGCTGTCTTGAGGCTATTCTTATTCGGCAATTTAGGGGAAAGGGTTTAAGATGAACATGTCATTCTTATCTTTCCTTATTAGAAGAGGATGGTTCTTCAACAAGGCAGTGTGGTCATCATACCTTCTGCTTGTCCGGTTGAGGTTTATTTTTCTGATCTTTTATTACCGATTGCAAAGAAGGATTCTTAATTTCATGAAGGATGTTACGAGTACGTTCTATGACAGATTAAAAATTCAAATCTGACTAAACTACTCACCTTCAATGAGTAAAAAGGGGTGGGATGATGAAAAAAACCGATCGATCGTCAAGGGGAGCATTGCTTATCATGATGGATGAAAATTCTCAGCGAGAAGTTGATCTGCGAAGAATGGTTTTACAAATCATTACAGATTATCGGACCATCACCACCATAGATATCTGGTACGAGTTAGGGGAGGAGGGTAGGTTTGAAGGCAGTATCTCCCTTAATGAAGTACGTGAAACTCTGTCCCAATTGGAAGGACAGAAGATGATAGCAAGAGGCGACGATGACCAAGGCCAATGGAAAATTTCAGAAGGCGACGGCAGTAAATGAACTACGCATACCCCCGGTGGGGAAGTTGGCCTCATACAGGCATATTTATTTGAAGAAAAAGGGGCGTTTTTTGAAATGATTGGCGCTGTAATCATCGCGCATTCTTTTGTCGGAAAAGAATTGATTGCGACAGCAGAGTATATTGTCGGAAAAATTGAAGGCATCACTGCGGTTTCAGTCGATGGTGAAACGAATGCCTTTGAAGCGAGGAAGAGAATTTCGGATGCCGTTAAACAAGTGTCTCGAGGAGATGGCGTCCTTCTTCTGACCGATCTTTTCGGAGGTTCTCCATCAAACATCGCATTCTCATTTTTAAACAGTGAAAAAATTGATGTGGTCACAGGAGTCAATCTTCCCATGATCTTAACTTTTTGGAACAAGAGGGAAGACAATAGTCTCTCGGATTTAGCAAAACTCATCCAACTTTCAGGCATTAGGAATATCGTCATTGCAAGAGACTTATTAGAGGAGAGGGGCGCCTTTGGAAGAAGAATCCCCAAAAGCGACAGACGGCTTTCACAAAAATAAGAAAAAGATATTGGTCGTCGATGATGACGAAACAATTCTTTACATATTGAAAAGGTTCTTTGTTGGAAGGGGATTTCAAGTCTGGGTGGCCAAAGATGGTTTCGAAGCTATGGAGAGGCTGAAAGCAGAAAAGCCGGCTCTGGTCCTTACAGACATAAAGATGCCTTCTTTTTCAGGGATCGATCTGATCAAATTCATCCGCCAAAACATGAAAGACGTTCCCATCATCGTGATGACGGCTTTTCCCCATCTTTATCCTGAAAAAAGGAAAGAGAATGAAGTCGCGGCCTACTACGTGAAACCGTTCGATATTAACGAGATGCTCTCATCCATAGAAAAAATCATAGGAGGTTAAGTTTCATGCCCTGCACTCTTTATCTGGGTTTGACTTCGGGGAATCCTTTAAAAGTTTGTGGCCCCAAGGAGCGGCTTGGCTATGCACCGAGTTCGGCCCATTTAAAAATGTTCTGTCTTTCGATTTCTGCATATCAAGAGTGCCCCATGTATAAACTCAAAACATCGAATTGGAAGGAAACAAATTGGTGGCTTCGGTTTTTTAAAAAACTTTTTAGATTTTCCTGATTACGAAAAGGAAGAAGGTTAGAGTGTTCAATCTGCAGGAACGCTTTTTCTAAGACCAAAGAGATTCTGATGATAGTTGATAGAAGTTTTTATTGCCATCACTGCGGGAACCAGCTCATTTCCTACCCTGATGAAAAGGATGGGCTTGAAGGGGATACGTAATGATGATTTCTAAAATATTGATCATTGCCGGTGCAACAAGGGAGGCTTCGGTATCAATTTTGGATGCCTTTCAGCTCATTCAGAAAGGCTCGCCGAGCGTAAAGGTCATCTTTGTTTCCTACCTCACCGATCTTTTTAAGGGGCGATTAGGCTTCAATACCCTAACCCATTGGGTGAAAGAGGAAAAAGAATGTTTGGAGAGGGTAAAAAGTTACTTTACCAGAATGGATATTCCGTATGATTTTAAGATAATCACCGTTCCGCCGTGGGAGATGGTTTTCAATGAGATTAAAGACGGTGTGCAAGACCTCGTCATTCTTCAGGGTGAATTTCTTAAAATGTGGAGAAAGGATGAGGCAAATTGTGGATTATGCTCTGATGTCATCTCTAAATTGAAGTGTCCCATTTTGGTGATTAATTCTGATGAGGAAACATCTTGTCCACCCCTCAACCTCCGAAACTCATGATAAATTTATGAATTCAATCCAAATAGATTGGAGAAAGCGGCTGATCCTATTTTTAGCAATGATGATCGGGGCCCTAACCCATAGAATGGTTTACCCACGATGTGGACATTTGATAGAGCCTTCTTCGACGAATAAAATATTTTGTATCAATTTAGTTGTTTGAAATCGTCTTGTAAAATCCCTCCCCTGCCTTCGCCGAAGCGGCTTCGCGCAGGCAGGCAACCTCCCTTTTCCAAAGGGAGGAGAAAGGTTTCCCCCTTTTGACAAAGGGGGATGAAGGGGGATTAGATCAGTTTTTTCAAAGCACTAAAGTGTTACAAACAATTAAGGTTAAGTTCAACCGATGTGGTCATATTCTTCTAAAGGGAAAATCCATAAAATAAAGGGGGGATTCACTTTGAATTCGGATATCTTCGGAAATCTAATGGAATGGGACAAGGTTCTGGAAGTTCTCGACAGTCTAAAAGAATCGATAAAACTGGATGAGCACCAAACTGGACTGGCAAGGATATTAAGATATGGGCAAAATTGGAGGCTCCTCGAAAAAGTCCTGGAGGACGCAAAAGAAATAAGTCAGCCCTCCAATGAATTCCTTTTGGAGGTATCGAGAATCATGACGGACCGGAACGTCCACCTGAATGCGAGAATGCTCGCTTTGGAGACCCTGGAATGTTTGGTTCCTCGGATACCGCAAGATCGTAAACATGATCACAACCTTAATCCGACTTTAATTGTCCGTAAGATGGTGGACATGTTGAAGTCGCCAGAACCCCCCATTTTTCATGAAGCCGTTACGAAATCGTTGAATTCCATTAAGGCGAAGTGGGAGATTGAGATCGTCAGAGAAGGTAAAACCTATGGAGGAGAATCAACCCCCAGGTAAACCCCATTAGAAATTCCAGTCGTTGCGACTCGAAACCGAGCGGCCCTTCGCCGCGCCGATCTGCCCCGCCTCAGGCGGGGTGCGCGAGCACGGCGGGGGTGGCTCCGACCACGCAGGCGGGGCATTATTTCTAAAGGGGTAAACAGGAACGGAGGTACATGATGAACATTGGAATTCCAAAAGAAATTATGCCCGAGGAGAAAAGGATTGCAGCAATACCTGAAACAGTCCAAAAATTCATCAAGATGGGCTTTAACGTTTTGGTAGAAACATCTGCTGGCGAGGGCATTCACTGTGAAGATCTGGAATATGAAAAAGCCGGCGCGAGGATCATGCCGGACGCTGAATCCTTGTATCAGAATGCAGATGTCATCCTGAAAGTGAAACAGCCCCTGTACAATGAAAAGTCCGGGAGGCATGAAATAGAATTAATGAAAGAGAAAAGCATTCTGATCACCTTTCTGCACCCGGCAGCTCCCTCGAATCATGAAATGATCCAAAAATTAAGAGACAAAGGGATCATCTCATTCACGATGGATGGCATTCCGCGTATATCCCGTGCCCAGACCATGGATGCCCTCACCTCCATGAGTACAGTAACCGGTTACAAATCCGTCCTCATCGCCGCCAGCTATCTGCCAAAGTTTGTTCCTATGATCACTACTGCCATAGGATCAATAAAACCGGCAAATTTTTTGGTAGTCGGTATCGGTGTCGTGGGCCTTCAGGCCTTAGCCACCATCAAAAGACTCGGTGGCGTCACGACGGCTGTAGATATTCGTGAAGACGCGAGGAAGGGAGCCATGAGCTTAGGGGCAAAGATCGGGGGTTTTGAGGCGCCTGAACAATTGTCTATTGGGAAATGGGGCTATGCCAAAGCTCTTCCCAGCGATTGGTTGGAAAAAGAAAGGGCAGCCCTGAGCCCTTTAGTGGAAGAGGCTGACGTAGTCATCTTAAGCGCCTTAGTGCCGGGTGAAGTCGCCCCTATTCTGGTTACAGAAGAAATGCTTGTCAGGATGAAACCTGGCTCTGTCATTGTGGATGTATCGATTGATCAGGGAGGGAACTGCACATCTACAGAAGCGGGTGCTGACATAATTAAGCACGGAGTTTTGATCTGTGGCCTGCAAAATATTCCTGGCAGAATTCCTGTCCATGCCACCTGGCTTTATGCCAATAATATTTATCATTATGTAAAAACCCTATTTAAAAATGGCTTAAACGATCTCGACCTGGAGGACGAAATCGTTCAAAATTCCCTGGTCACATATCAAGGTAAAATTCTTTATGAAGGCGTTCTCAAAGCTCTGAATGGGACCACATCGGAACCCTAACAAATCAGCCTTTGAGGTCCAGCAAAATCAAGTCCGATAGATACTATTCAACCGGAGGATGAAGAACCCATGACTATACTGATGATTCTGCTATCCGTTTTTGTCGTTTCATTCCTAATCGGGTACTTCCTAATCTCACGTGTTCCGCCATTATTGCATACTCCATTGATGTCTATGACAAATGCGATCTCGGCGGTAACCATCCTTGGGGCCCTTCTCCTGTTTACTGTTACATCTGATGCCCCTCAGAAAATATTGGGGGCAATAGCCATAGGGATGGCTGTATTCAATGTGGTAGGGGGCTTCGTCATCACTGACCGGATGCTTAAGCTATTCAAAAAAGATTGAAAGAATGTCTTCGATGTTGAGTTGTTCAAGGTCGTAAGAGTGGTTTCCCCGGAGTGGTAACGAAAGGAGAATATTCGATGAATTTCTGGTTCAGTCTCTTAATTGACTTCGCGATCATCCTTATTTTTCTGCTGGGAATTGGTCAGTTCAGAGCGCCCAAGAGCGCACGAAGAGGCAATCTCACGGCAGCCTTGGCATTGGCCTTGGCTGGAATCGCGATTGTCATGAAGCATAGGATTCTCGAACCTCACGTTGTGATTATTGCTTTGATGGCTGGTTCCGTGGTGGGCTGGCGAATCGCCATGAGAGTTAATATGATTCAAATTCCGGCAATGGTGGCCTTCCAGCATGGGGCTGGAGGTATTGCGGCTTTTCTGGTTTCATTTGTCGAATTGACAAGGCATGTCACTCCAGGAATATCCATCGGAAAGGTTTCTGGGCTCCTGGGACTGGTCATCGGCGCAATGACCTTCAGTGGAAGTATGATTGCCAGTGGGAAGCTTTCCAATGTGGTGAGGCAAACACCATGGCTGTTGCCAAATCATAATTGGTGGACCGCCGTCCTCATGGTTCTAATAATTATCTTCTCCGGCACTGCCTCGGCTCACTCTGAAGGACAGGGGGGGATTTACTATCTCGTCATATTGGTAATACTTTCCGCTCTCTTGGGCGTTGTTTTCTCTATTCGAATCGGCGGCGCCGATATGCCGGTTCTGATCTCTTTTCTTAATGCAACGGCAGGTTTGGCTGCCGCCTTTTGTGGCGTAATTATCGAGAATCGCCTACTTGTCGCCTGTGGCGCGACGGTTGCTGCTTCCGGATCGATTCTCACCCTCGTCATGTGCAGGGCCATGAATCGAAATTTTCTTAGGATTCTTGCAGGATCTCAGGGAAAACCGACAAATCAAGATCAAATGATTGCAAAGGACAGGACCCAACCCGAGCTGGCCGTTTCAATGGTGAACGAGGGATCTCTTTCCAAAGAGGCATTGAAGAAAGATTCATTTTCTGTGGCCATTGAGACAGCTAAGGAAGCAAAACGGGTGATTATCGTTCCGGGATACGGTATGGCGCTCGCTCAGGCCCAGTTTGAGGTTAAGGAGTTAGCTAATCTCCTTGAACAGTCTGGGAAACAGGTCAAGTTTGCCATTCACCCTGTGGCTGGGAGGATGCCGGGACATATGAATGTCTTACTGGCTGAAGCCGAGGTCCCGTACGATAAGCTCTACGAAATGAATGAAATCAATGACGAATTCAAGGAGACGGATCTGGTCATTATCATCGGGGCATGTGATGTTGTCAACCCCGCAGCGACCCGTATGGAAGAAACCCCAATCTCGGGAATGCCCATTCTAAGGACCCATGAAGCCAAAAGCATCGTGGTCTGCAATTTTGATGATAAGCCTGGATACTCAGGAGTCGAGAATCCTCTTTATATGGAGACCCATGCCATTTTGCTTCTGGGAGATGCAAAAGACACTCTCGGTCAACTGATAAGAGGTCTCTCTGCCGATTCCGGTATAAGTTAATAAATTTATACGACAGGTGGAGTAATCGACATCATATCAGGGGGGAGACCTTCCGCCTTGATTTCTTGCAACAGGTTGTCTTATTGAAGACATGAAGCAGAAATAAGCCGGTGAAGCTCCGAAAGAATGTAGAATTCTATCTTTTTCGGCCTTGAGCCTTCCAGGGATGGAGAAATCCATCAGCCCTGTCATCTTCCATTTGTCTGGAAATTCTACCTTGAAACTCCTCGAATGAATCTCATCCTCCTCCCTAAAAAAGATATAGGAATTCAAAAAAAATAAAAACTCCTTTTGATCTAAAGGTTTCGGTGATATAGAATATCACCTGCAAGGTGAAACCAAAAAGACCAAAAGGAGGTTAAGGGTAATGATACAGCAAACGGTGTTTCCATTCAAGATAGAAATGGCGAAGGAGAGACTAACGGCCTACGGAGGTCTGGCGTTGATGGCGGAATTCAATCATGGAATTGGGCTGAGAGATCTGACGGATCAATATCTTCCGGGTCCGGGGAGCAATCGGGGTTTTGATCCTTCGGTGATTGTGGATGCAGTGGTTTTAATGTTGCAAGGGGGAGGGAGAAGCCTAGAGGATTTAAGGGAGCTAAAAAATGAGGAAGGCTTAATGAAGCTGATTGGTCGTGATGAGATTCCAGAGCCTGATACCGTAGGGGATTGGCTAAGGAGGATGGGAGATCCGAAAAGAGGGGAGGCAGGATTAAAGGGGCTGGATCGGGTGAGGGGGAAGATCAATGAGAGGATTTTGAGAAGAGACGGGATCAAGGAATACACGTTGGATGCGGATGCGACGGAGATCATAGGAGAGAAGGCGGATGCCTTGTTCACCTATAATTGGAATAAGGGGTATATGCCGGTGGCAGGGTTTTTATATGAGACTCCGGTATGTGTGTATGACGAATTTCGGGAGGGTAATGTAGCGCCGGCCTTTGGGCAGAAGGAGTTTTACCTTCAGTGCAAGAAGCGGATGCCGGTAGGGAAGCGAATAGGGAACTATCGAGCGGACAGCGCCTCGTATCAAGCGGGTCTTTTCAATCAGTTAGAGGAGGATGGAGTGAAGTATGGGGTTACAGCGGATCAGGACAAAGCGGTGAAGGCATTGATTGGTTTGATAAAGGAAGGGGAATGGAAGGAACCGGTGAGGGGGTGTGGGTATGAGTTGGCGGAGACAGTGCATTGCATGAATGAAACGAAGAAGGCTTTTCGTTTGGTGGTAAAGCGAGAGATCCGGAGACAGGGGGAGCTTTTTGAGGTCAAAGGGGCTCCCTATTTTTATCATGCAGTGGCGACGAATTGGTTAGAGGAACAGAAGGATACGGCAGCAGTGTTGAAGTGGCATAACCAGAGGGGACAGGCAGAAAACTTTAATAAGGAGATAAAGATTGGTTTTGGGATGGAGCGGATGCCCTGTGGGCAGACCCATGCCAATGCTGTTTTTTTCAGGATTGGGATCATTGCTTACAATCTCTTTGTTGGGTTCAAACGGCTTTCTTGTCCAGAATCATGGATGAAGCATACCATTACTACGTTTCGTTGGAAGATGGTGCAGGTGGCGGGGCGGATTGTGAAACACGCGGGACAGATGGTTTTGAAGTTAATGATTGACCTGGAGAAATTGGAATTGTTTAGAAAGATTCGAGGGAAATCTTTCGAGTTAAGTTTATGTCCAGATGGGTGAAAAACAGAGACGAATATAGCGGAAAGAGAAAGGTCAAGGGGGTAGTTTCCTCAAAAGCTGAAAAAGGGCCATGCCCTGTTGGGGCGTTCTTTAGTGATACGGGATAAAGAGACGATTTGAAGAATCAGGAATTCTTCCTTTAAAAAAATCTCTCTAAATCCTCATGGTTGGCTACGTCTATTTTTTCTATATCGGGATTTGGGCTCCTCCTTTCTTTTGTCTGAAATTTAAGATAAAATTATCCTGTCTGTTGAATGAATGAGCCATCTCTCCAGTTGTGGGATAAATACGGCAATATTATTTGCTCTTTAGAAGGCAATCAGGATGAATCGGTCAAAACACCTCCATAGAAATGTTTCCTTCCATAAGTTGGCTAAAGAATTTCAAACACTATCCCATCAAATACTACTTCTTGCCAACCAGGGGTTTCTTAGGCCTGATTTCCAACGGGAAGTTTCTCGAATGATACTCGACTTTTCAGGGGCCGATGAGGTTGAGCTGTGGCTGAAGGACCATGGTAAATACTTCCGTAGCGTGGTGAAGCGCCATCCCCCCAACCCCTTCCTTTTTGGAATCAGATCATCCGCACAAAATGAGGACGGAGAGATCATCCCTGGGCCGGAGGATGATCCGGACCTAATCTGTCTTTGCAACAACATCATCCGGGGTCAGGTTGAACCTTCTCCTCTGTTAACAGAAAATGGAAGTTTCTTGACAGGCCATTCGAAAAAACCATTTTCCCTTCGGTTGAAAACCTTTAAAAATTCGCATGATCGAGAGTTCAAAATCAGCGGTCATCACCCCTCCCTTATCCTGATCCCTCTCTCCGTCAATCAGAAAAGTATCGGATTGTTGCAGTTGAAAAGCAAAGCCATCAACTACTTTAAAAAGGATAAGATAGAACTCTATGAAGGCCTCGCCCGGAGTCTTGAAATTGCCGCAGCACACCGGGATGCCCAGATCGATTTGCGCGAACGCGTCAAGGAACTGACGTGCCTTTACGGTATCGCTCGTCTGGTTTCCCGGCCCGGAATAACGCTGGAAGGAATTTTGCGTGGTATTGTCGAACTACTCCCTTCTGCCTGGCTATACCCTGAGATCGCCTGTGCCCGGATCGTCATGGACGGTCATTCGTATTCAACCCCTCACTTCCAAGAGGGAAGATGGAGGCAGGCTGCGGATATCGTTGTCAATGAAGAAGCACGGGGACAAGTTGAGATCTTCTATGGTGAGGAGAGACCGGAACTCGATGAAGGCCCTTTTATGAGAGAGGAACGAAATCTTCTGGATACGGTTGCAAAAGAGGTGGCAATTATTGTCGTGCGGAGACAGGCTGAGCAGGAAAAATTGGAGCTCCAGGAGCAGCTTCGACATGCTGAGCGATTGGCCACTATCGGACAACTTTCTGCAGGTGTAGCCCATGAACTGAATGAGCCTCTTGGGAATATCCTGGGGTTTGCCCAACTTGCAAAAAAATGCCCGGGACTACCCAAACAGGCGGAATGGGACATCGAAAAGGTCTTGACGGCTTCTTTGAATGCACGGGCAGTCGTCAAGAAGCTCCTGATCTTTGCCCGAAAATTGCCTCCAAGAAAGACCAATGTAAATTTGAATCGGTTGGTTGAAGAGGGGATCCATTTTTTTGAATCCCGGTGCGCCAATGAGGGCATTGAACTTCTCCGTTCACTTTCTCCCGACCTGCCGGAGATCCCGGCCGATCCGGCACAGTTGAATCAAGTGATTATCAATCTGATCATCAATGCTTTCCAGGCAATGGAGACAGGCGGCAGATTGACCATACGGACTCTTGCCGGCAAAGAACACATCTCGCTCATCGTTGAAGATACGGGCATCGGCATGGACGAAGAGGTCATGAAGCAGATATTCACTCCATTTTTTACGACGAAAGACGTTGGCCAGGGAACCGGGTTGGGACTGCCTGTTGTTCATGGAATTGTGACATCGCACGGAGGTTCCATCAAAATTGAGAGTAAACTCAATCAAGGTTCAAGATTCGAGATTCAATTACCCGTTACGGGTTCGCAAGAGGTTGAAGTGGGTCAATAAATGGCAGATTCAGTCAGGAAAGAACGGATTCTAATCGTTGATGACACCCCAAATACATTGGAGGTGCTTCAGAGAAATCTGACATCCCAGGGATACCAGACTTTCATTGCCTCTCATGCAGCCGAAGCCATAAAAATACTTGACGTGACACCCATTGACCTGGTCGTCACGGACTTCAAAATGCCTGGGGTCAGCGGTCTTGATTTAATCAGGCATGTCCGGGAAAACTTTAAAAAGACCGAGGTGATGATGATTACCGGCTACCCCACCGTGGAGGGAGCGGTGGAGGCAGTGAAGAAGGGAGCTGAAGAATACCTTGTCAAACCCTTTACAGATGAGGAGCTCCTTTCTGCCATCAGCCGAACCCTCGACAAACTCCGCCTCCGGATGATCACGAAGGCTCCCCTGATGGGAAGGGCTTCAGCCCCTTATGGACTTATCGGCGGGTCAGAGGCCATGGCAAGAGTCAGGGATTCGATTGCAAAGGTTGCGTCCGCCTCTGCCACGGTTCTGATCGCTGGAGAAAGCGGCACGGGCAAGGAGCTGGTCGCAAGGGCAATCCACTACAATAGCCCGAGGGCCTCAGCTCCCTTTGTTCCCGTCAATTGCGGCGCCATCCCGAACGAGCTCCTGGAGAGTGAACTTTTCGGCCACATCAAAGGGGCCTTTACCGGAGCCACTGAAACCAGGGCAGGCTTCTTCCAGACCGCTGATGGAGGAAGTATCTTTCTCGATGAGATCAGCGAGACCAGCCTCTCAATGCAGGTAAAACTTCTACGAGTGCTCCAGGATAAGGAAGTCTGTATGGTTGGATCCAGCCGTTCTCGAAGGGTAGATGTGAGGATTCTCGCATCAACCAACAAAGACTTGTCCGGTTTGATCAAGAAGGGAGTATTTCGGGAAGACCTCTTCTTCCGAATCAATGTGATCACAATAGAAATACCCCCGTTGCGGGAAAGAGGGGATGATATTTTGCTCTTAACCCACTTTTTCACAAATAAGTTTGCCGAAGAATTGGGAAAACCGACACTTCGGTTTTCCGATAATGCACTTCAAATGCTAAAAAACTATCATTGGCCAGGCAACGTGAGAGAACTGGAAAATGTGATTCAACGTCTCGTGGTCATGACAGATGGAGATCTCATCGAGGTTCCTGACCTGCCCTCCCTGATGCGCTTCTCAGCGCTGAGGGAGAATGGTTTCAACCGAACTCTTGCCGAGGTGGAAATTGATTATATTCAAAATGTTCTGGCCAGTGTCAACGGCAACAAGACCAGGGCCGCTGAGATCCTCGGGATTGACCGCAAAACCCTAAGAGATAAGCTCAACAAAATGAAGAAACCTTCCTCCTCTTAAAGAGTCTTCTCCCAGTCGAGTGGGTAAAATACTTCATGAAAATATGGCCATCATCGTTATTGCTCCCCTTGGAAAAAGCGACCTCTATTACCCCCCCTTTTGGCAAAGGGGGGCGAGGGGGGATTTTAAGAACAAATGCTTTCCTATGATAAACAGTTGAAAGCCTTATCGCAGCATCTCAGAAAAAACATGACAGATGCTGAGAACAGGTTGTGGTTAAGATTGAGACGTAAACAATTGAAGGGGCGTCCGGTTTATCGCCAAAAGATCATCGGAAAGTATATCGTTGATTTTTATTGTCCGAAGGCTGATCTTGTGATCGAACTTGATGGAGGGCAACACTATTCTGAAACTGGTAAGGCAAAGGACGGGGCAAGGGACGACGCTTTAAGAGAAATGGGAATAAAAGTTCTGAGGTTTTCGGACAGGGATGTTTTTGAAAACATAGACGGAGTTATGGAAAGGATATGGGGTTGTGTATGATTGATAAAATCTCCCCTGACCCCTCTTTTCCAAAGAGGGGAGGAGAAAAAGCAGATATGACCCACTCGATTTGGAAAAGACTCCTCTCAAAACTCTCGGAGAGAAATCTCCCCGGTGGTTCAAAATTCCCCACTCATATCCTCTTTTTTTGAGGACTCTTTCATGCAGTTCTGTCAGAAGTAAACTTTCTTTCCACAGTTAATTTATTGTTTTGACTCCGCTTTTGACTCTCCCTCTAATAATCCGTCTCCATTCCCCCTTTGCCGCCTCCGCTGGCAAAGAGTTTGCACTATCCAAGTTGTTACCTATTGACGCAAAGGAGGGTGCAGGATGAAGAGGAAGACCATATCGGAGCTGAAAGTAGTAAACCCCGTTAGAAATTCCAGGGAAGTGTTAGTCTCCGATGCAGATAAGCGGGATATTATTTCTAACGGGGTAAAGGGAAAAATCCTCACAGAATATTTAGGGCTCTGCTCATGTTGCAGTTACGCTCCGGCCTGCACCTATCCAAGAGACTCCGGAAGGCCGGTCCTCCAGTGCGATGAGTTTGATGGAATCTCTCCCCCTCTGAACCAGATGATGAAGTGTGTGGAAAAACCCTCTGTGAATCGCTTCTCAGGACCAATTCCCGACGCTCAAAGTCTGTCCATTTTAAGAGGCTTATGCCCTTACTGCGAGAACCTCAATGCCTGCACCTATCCGAAACCGGAGGGAGGGGTGTGGCATTGTGAGGAGTATTGCTAAAAAAATAGAAGTGTAACGGTAAGGGTAACGAAACCCGTATCGTTAAAAAAGGCATCGTTTATCGTCTTTTAATTTTTTACACGTAACCGATAACCGAAACGGGCCTCCTGACCGTAACCCTAAGAGCTTGAATGTTTTCTAAGAAACTCTTTATAAGCGAGCAAAGGAATGAACCCGGAACATATCAGGGAGATCGTTGATCATCATGAGGGAGGGAAGAAGGCTGGAATTATCTCCATTCTGGAGGACATCCAGGCTCAATACAGTTACCTGCCAGAGGAAGCACTGAGGATCGTGGCCGAGAAGACTGGACGCTCCCTTGTGGATATTTATGGCGTTGCCACTTTCTATAAAGCCTTCAGTCTGAAGCCAAGGGGGAAACACCTCGTCTCCGTCTGCCTGGGCACAGCCTGCCATGTCCGGGGCGGGCCCCGTATTGCCGAGGAATTTGAGCGTCAATCAGAGATCAAAACAGGAGAGACCACCAAGGATAGGGAGATCACCCTGGAGACGGTGAACTGTCTCGGCGCCTGTGCCCTTGGCCCCATTGTCACAGTGGATGGGCACTATTTTTCGAATGTCACTTTCCCCAGGGTAAAAGAGATTATTCATAAGGCCAGGGCTGGCCTTGACAGAGTGGATATTCAAACAGACGAGCGAATCTTTCCGGTAGAAGTCGCCTGTCCCCGCTGCAATCACAGTCTTATGGATCGCCACCATTATATTGATGGTTATCCTTCGATTCGGGTGACTGTGTCCTTCAGACAGAAACACGGCTGGGTCAGGCTCTCCTGCCTTTATGGCAGCTTCTCTGTTGACCAGGAGTATGAGGCGCCAAGGGACACGGTGGTCAACTTCTTTTGTCCCCACTGCCATGCGGAGCTGATCGGCGCCTCGGAGTGTATGACCTGCGGCGCCCCCATGGTCCCGATGTTGGTTCGTGGAGAAGGGGGAATGATTCAGATCTGCTCCCGTCGGGGATGCAAAGGCCATATGCTCGATTTGACAGGCGTAAATTTCTAATGAGAAAAGAGCCAACGGAAACTCTTAAAACAATTGACAACTTCTTGGCGCTACAATCACGTCTGGTTACCAACCGAAACCCCGCCATTCCAAGAATCATCATCTCTGCAGGAACCTGCGGTCAGGCAAGCGGCGCCAATGACCTCATCCGGATTGCCAAACGGGAGATCCTGGGAAAAAAATTAACAGAGAGGGTCCGACTACGGATCACCGGCTGCCAGGGATTCTGCGAGATGGAGCCATCGGTCCTCGTGGAGCCCAGGAGAACCTTCTACCCAAAGGTGACCACTAAGGACATGGCCCGAATTGTTGAGGCAGTGGCCGCAGATACAATTCTAGAGGATCTCCTCTTTGCGGATCCAATCATCGGAAAGAGAATTGAAACGCAGGATGAGATCCCTTTTTTCAAGAATCAGGTCAGGACCCTCCTTGGTTTCAACGAAAAAGTCGACCCGATCCGCATTGATAACTACATCGAGCATGGCGGATACCAGGCAATGGTCAGAGTCCTTTCCAAAGGAAATCCCGGATGGGTCATTGAAGAGATCAAGGCTTCCGGGCTTCGCGGTCGCGGCGGGGCAGGATTTCCCACAGGGCTGAAGTGGGAGATGCTCGCCGGACAACCCAATGGCCATGGTAAATTCCTGGTCTGCAACGGCGACGAGGGCGATCCGGGCGCCTACATGGACCGCAGCGTTCTCGAAGGAAATCCTCACAGCATCATCGAGGGAATGCTCATCGGGGCTTACGGAACCGGAGCAAACGAGGGCATCCTCTATGTCCGCAACGAATATCCTCTTGCCATCAAACACCTCGTCATCGCCCTCCGTCAGGCTTATCAACTCGGCCTGCTGGGTTCGGACATTCTCGGAACCGGGTTTTCATTCAACCTCAAACTCGTCAGAGGAGCAGGCGCTTTCGTATGCGGCGAGGAGACGGCATTGATCAAGTCCATTGAGGGAAAGGCCGGAGAGCCCCGCCAGCGTCCACCCTTCCCCATAGAGAAAGGACTCTGGGGCCATCCCACTTGTATCAATAATGTGGAAACTTTGGCCAATGTGCCTTTGATTATCAACCAGGGGGCTGAACAGTATGCCAAGGTAGGAGTGCCGGGAAATACAGGAACCAAAATTTTTTCCTTGGTAGGAAAGATCAAGAATACCGGATTGGTAGAAGTTCCTTTTGGAATAACCATCAACAAGGTGGTCTATGATATCGGTGGAGGTTCGGTCGGCAAAGCTAAAATTAAGGCCGTGCAGACAGGCGGCCCATCCGGGGGGTGCATCCCTGCATCTAAGTTTGACCTGCCTATTGACTACGAGAGTCTGAAAAAAGCAGGGTCCATCATGGGTTCCGGCGGCATGATCGTTATGGATGAAAATACCTGCATGGTGGATGTCGCCAAATACTTCATGAACTTCTTGAAAGGCGAGTCCTGTGGCAAGTGTTTTACCTGTCGCAAAGGCACACAACGCATGTATGAAATCCTCGATGACATTTCCAGGGGAAAAGGAACCCTTGAACATTTATCACTTCTCGAAGAACTGGCCCACATTGTAAAAGACACCACTCTCTGTGGCTTGGGACAGACGGCATCGAATCCGGTTCTCAGCACACTCCGATACTTTCGTCACGAGTATGAACGCCATATTTTGCAGAAGAGGTGTGATGCCTTTGTTTGTAAGGATTTAGTGGGAGCTCCGTGCCAGACGGCCTGTCCCCTGGGGACAGAAGCCTGGCGCTATGTCGCCCATATCCAACGGAGGGAGTATGAAGAAGCCTATCAGGTTATCCGGGACGCCAATCCTTTTCCTTCGGTCTGTGCCCGGGTCTGCCATCACCCTTGTGAAGAGAAGTGTCGAACAGGCATGAGTGGGAGCCAACCGATCGCCATTCGGGCCCTGAAACGGTTTATCACGGATCGAACTGAACCTCCCATTTATAAACCCCTCAGGGTTGTGAAACAGGATGGAGAAACGCAACGGGTGGCGGTAGTTGGATCAGGACCTGCGGGGTTAAGCGCTGCGAACGCCCTTTCTCTCAAGGGCTATCAAGTTACCCTTTTTGAGGCAGAGCAACAATTGGGAGGGATGCTCGTATGCGGCATCCCTGCCTATCGTTTACCCAGACAAATATTGAACAGGGAGGTAGAAGCGCTGTTAAATGAAAACATCACCCCCAAGTTGAACATGTCTTTGGGAAAAGAATTTACGATTGACGACCTCTTTAAAGATGGTTTTAAGGCCATTTTCCTCGCTCTGGGGGCTCACAAAAGCCGAAGGCTCCGCATTGATGGAGAAAACCTTCCGGGGGTTTATTCGGGAATTCAGTTTTTAAAGGCTTTTAATCTAAGGGGGGGGAATCTTTCGAAAGGTCATGTAGGGATTATTGGAGGAGGGAATTCTGCCGTTGATGCCGCAAGGGTCGCGCTTCGTCAAAAGGGGGTCAGGCGGGTAACGATTCTTTACCGCCGAACAAGAGAGGAAATGCCTGCTTTTGAAGGGGAGATAGAAGAGGCCCTTCAGGAAGGAGTAAAACTTGAAACGTTAGTTTCTCCCCGAAGGATACTCTCGAAAGATGGGGTTGTTGCCGGGATTGAATGCATCAGGAATGATTTAGGTGAACGGGATCAAACCGGCAGAAGAACCCCACGGCCGATTTCAGGTACGGAATTCACTTTATCTTTAGGCACATTAATTGTTGCCATAGGGGAAGAACCGGATGTCGCAGGTCTCGTCTCCATGGGGATTGAAATCCGTGAAGGAAAGATATATCAAATGGAGCCGGAAACATTTTCGACGAATCTTTTGGGGGTTTTTGCAGGGGGAGACGCATCCACCGGACCCAATACCGTTGTTGAGGCAATTGCCGCAGGAAAAAAAGCTGCAAGGGTAATGGACCGTTATCTCCAGGGTAAACCGCTAAGAATACCTCCAGAAATAATCTTGCCTGAATTTTATGTCGAGCCACTCAATATAGGGGAAAAAGAACTTATTGAATCACAAAGGGCCCATCTCCCTCTCCTTCCTGTGGGATTGAGAAGGAGGAACTTCCATGAGGTTGCCCAAACCCTTTCTGTCGAAGACGCGATCCGTGAAACAAAGCGATGTCTGAGGTGTGATTTAGAATTCACTGAACAAAAGGAAAGAGAAATCAAAGATGAATATGCAGGAGTGAAAACAGCATGATTTCATTAACCATCAACGGATTAGAAGTTTCGATGGAAGAAGGAACAACCCTGCTTGAGGCATCAAGGTTCTATGGGTTCCCTGTCCCCACACTCTGTCATCTGGACGGGCTTTCTCCCTATGGAGCCTGCCGTCTCTGTGTGGTGGAGATCGGCCAGGGAGCGAACGCAAAACTGGTCTCCTCCTGCACTTATCCGGTTGAAGAGGGCCTTCGGGTGCGCACCGCTTCCTCACGCGTGGTGAAAGCCCGGAAGATGATTCTGGAGCTTTTTCTCGCCTCCTGCCCGCAATCAAAAACCATTCAGGACCTGGCCTCCAGCTATGACGTTCGTCAACAGCGTTTCAAACAGGAGCATGAAGATTGTATTCTCTGCGGCCTGTGCGTCCGGATCTGTGAAGAGCAGATGATGGCCAAGGCGATTGGCTTTCGCAGTCGGGGTGAGAAAAGAAGCCTGGGCGCTCCCTTTGACCTCAAATCAGAGGCCTGCCGTCTGTGCGGGGCCTGTATGTATGTCTGTCCGGCCTGTCAGCTTCGATGCACCTATACGGAGCCTGATAAGGCTATCTGCGGTGGATGCGCCAATCTGAGTCCGCCCTGCCTTGAGAAAAATTCTTTCGACGACATGATGTGTTATATGGAGCCCTGTGTGGCCTGCGAGATAAAGAAGGATTGAAAAGAAGAGCCTGTTACATAAATATATTAACCACCCTTCGACAGGCTCAGGGTGAACGGAGTTTAAATCATTTTTTTCCGTTCGTGCTGAACTTGTCGAAGCACGGATATCTGCTTTGTTGAACAGGCTTAAAAGAAAGGAGAGTAAACAAATGGCCTTGTCCAAAATCAACGCTTCGGCCGCTACGTTAACCAAAAACCGGACCGAAGGTTCGGTGGTCCCCGCTTCAGGGATGTGCGTGACCTGTGTGGACGGTTGTATCGGAATGTGCGAGATCGGCAAATCCGCTTACCGGGGCCATGAGGTGATCTACCCGCAACCCTTCGGAGTCATCACCACTGCTTCTGAAAAGAATTATCCGGTGGATTATTCCCATTTTAATATCATGGGCACTGCGGTAGGGGCCCAGGGGATCGAACCGGACAGTGACAAAGCGATCTTTCCGGCAGTGAATCTCGAAGTGACCCTCGGCCATGATAAAGGGATAAAATTTG
>Ga0207951_100136_pt1 | contig 46942 bp, 37 predicted proteins | sample Subbio12Aug_8Bad_FD_184830 | JGI IMG/M metagenome (GOLD analysis project Ga0207951, IMG submission 184830) | Serpentinite rock and fluid subsurface biosphere microbial communities from McLaughlin Reserve, California, USA - CR12Aug_8Bad (SPAdes) | ecosystem: Environmental > Terrestrial > Deep... | reverse complement strand
TCCCGGATGCACGGACGATTCTTTCCCTTGCCGCCACTCCTGGTGGTCTGGTTTATGGAGTCACAGACAATGAGAAGGTTTTCATCTTCGATCCGGAGAAGAAGGAGATGAGAAAAATTTTTAATCTCGGCTTGAAACGACCGGTCGAAGTCTCCCTTCAGATGGGGCCTGATGGATTACTTTATGGACTTACCCAGGAGCAGATCTTTTTCATCGAACCCGGGAAAGACCAGGTCCTCCCGATGGCAAAGCCTCCTGTGCCGATCACTTCAGGCATGGCTATTTCAGGCAGAAAGATCTATTTTGGCTCGCATGCCTTTCTCTATGAGTTTGAGATCCCTTCCAATCCTTAACTTCCCTGAATGGAATTTTTAAAAACCTGAAGGCGGTGTTCCTGTTCTTTTAGAAGCTGGTGGGCCTCTTCGATGGGGATGGGATTGAATCGCGCTCGATCTCCTGGCTTCAATTGCGCCACCTTAGCTAAATCAACGGAGATGACAGTGGCGATCTTCGTATAGCCGCCGCTGACCAGTTCGGTCAGGATGATGATCGGTTTTCCATCGCCAGGGACCTGAATGGCGCCGGAGAGAAAGCCTTCTGAGATGATCGATTCCTCCACATCAGATCTTCTCTCGATCTTTGGGCCATCCAGCCTAATTCCCATTCGGTCACAACTGGGAGTCACATGATAGGTTGAAGTGCAGAAGGTCCGGAAACCTTTCTCTGTGAAGTGGTGATCCTGGGGACCGGGAATCACCCTGAGATTTGCTTCCTTTTCAAAGGAGGGAATCCATTCATTCGGAAATCGAAGTCCTAATCGGTTGAGCGGGGGTGGTGAATCAAGTCTGTAAAGAATATCTCCCTTTTTCAGGGGTCTTCCCTCCAGGCCGCCGAACTTTCCGGAGAGATAGGTCGATCTGCTTCCCATCACTTCTGGGACAATGAATCCTCCACTCGCAGAGAGACAAGCGCGACATCCTGATCTGACTTTTTTAAAGGCAACGACATCGCCCTCGATGAGAAGATGGGTTCTCCACATCTCAAGAGGTTCGCCATTGAGGCTGGGGGAGAGGTCTCCGCCGGTGATGGCAATGACGGATTCATTGAGGGCTTTTAATCTTAACCCCATGAGCGTGGTCTCCAGACAGGCTTCATTCCCCTGATTGTTGACCAGCAGGTTGGTAACCCTGAAGGAAAAGGGGTCCAGGGCTCCGGAAGGAGGAACCCCGAACCGGCTATAACCAAAACGACCGGCATCTTGAATAGTCGTCAGGATCCCAGGGTTAATGACTTCGAAGGCTGCAATCTTTTCGATCTTGGGAACTCCTTGGGGTCTGCGCATGAATAACACGAGCAACCAATCCGTTCACCCTGAGCCTGTCGAAGGGCGCCGTTCATCCTTCGAGAGCCTCAGGACGAACGGTTTTTCCGAATGTCCTGAGCGAAGTCGAAGGAAAGGCTCACCGCGAACAGTTATTGGCAAATGCATTTGTTCAAGTTATTTTTACGCAGCCACTTAGTCAATTTTTTTACGTTTTCCATTCCCTAAATTCCTCCTCACTGATCGAATAAAACTGGACGAGGTCTCCCATCTGAAGGAGGGCCGGAGGTTTTTCCTCGGGGTTGAATAATTCGATAGGAGTTCGGCCGATGATCTGCCAGCCTCCTGGACTCTCCATCGAATAGATCCCGGTTTGTTTCTGGGCAATTGCCACAGAACCTTTGGGAACAGAAAGTCTTGGTGTTTTTAACCGCGGCATGATTAAGGTTTCGGGAAGTTCTCCCATGTAGGGATAGCCCGGCATAAAGCCGATCATATAGATGAAATAGGGTTTGCTGGTATGAAGGCGGATCACTTCCTCGGTGGAGATACCACAATGTTTGGCCACATCCTCCATATCCGGGCCATAAGGGCCTCCATAGGCGGCGGGGATTCGTGTCAATTTCGGCTCCGGAAATGAAGTCTCCCGTAGTCCCTCCTCTATCTTTTGCAATCTTTTCTTTAATGGATCGATAGGAAGGGTTAGGGGATTGTAGATGACGAGCAGGGACCGGTAGGTGGGAACGGTTTCGATGATGCCTTCGATGGCCTCTGCCTGAATGGTAAGGGCCATTCTCCTCACCCTATCATTGACCTCATGGCCGATCCCCTCCCCGAATTCAAGGAGAAGTCCGCGATCACCCATGAACAAGTAGAGTGTTTTTTCGTAGAGACCCATAACCAGCCCCATTCCTTCCCCGCATTCGGATATTTTTTCTCCAGGAGCCCCTGGAAGCCAGACGCCTGCTATCTCTTCCCTCAATCTGGTCAGGCTGCTTCTCGCCTACAAAAACCCTGAAACTGCGTACCCAGATCAGACATGTCTTCTCCGTGCTGAGCGACCTGTGCCGAAGCCTCAGGGCATTGCGCATCTTCTCTTCAAGAAATCTCCAGGTCTCCCCGCGGGAGGGAATCTCGCCCATTGTTGGCGTTATATTCTTTGAAAGAAAATAGTCGTATAATCTCAATGCAGTGTCAACCTGTTTTACCTGCCAGTCCTCGTGTCGTTTTCCCGTGTCCGACAGGAACTGTTTCTTCTGTTCACTACTTAAGGAGTTCGTTTAGAAAACCATAACAATCTGAGACCCACTGCAGATAGTAAGGAACATATTGAGTTTTTACCGTCCCTTTCCTGTCCAGAAAGGTGCCTTCATGAATGCGGCAGGTCAGGGGGAGGGCAAAGAAGCTTTGGGCGTATCCGACCAGCAAGGCGATGGCTTGACAGGAGTGGCCGTAAAAGAAAGGCGGGTTCTATCATATAAGCTACACCTATTTGATGAAGAGCAAAACCGAATACGTCGAGGCAGAATTCGTAAAAGACCTCAAACAGCAAATTGCGACTTTCAAGCGATTCAAAAAACTCATGCAACAGTGGACCGATCTCGCTATTCAACACTCGCAGATGAAAATCAAACTTGCAAAGGAAGGTAAAATTAAGCTATCTTGACCATTAAGAACTCGGTACTCTCAAGTATTATTTGTCACGGGGAAGATATTAAAGTTAAAGAAGTGAATGAGGAGATTATAGCCGGCAGTGATATTGTTCATGTTCCCATAAGGACACCTGTTTGTATGACATGCGGGGAGCAGTATTACGACAGGCGAACGATGCAATATTTAGAGGATGCTGAAAATAAGATCAGCAAGGCTGGAGTAAAACTAAAGGAAGTGGGCAAGGTTTTGATTTATGAAGAAGCGAGCCACTCCGCATAACACAGGCCAAAAGCTCTGTATCCAAATGCTTCGCACTTCTTTTAGCCTGCAACCTTTAGCCTGAACACATAACCTATTCACCATCAACCTGCACGATGGCTCCTTCTCCCTGGGCCAATCCTCCACAGATGGAGGCTACGCCGGTTCCTCCTCCTCTTCTTCTCAATTCATAGATCATCGTCAGGAGGATTCTTGCTCCGCTTGCGCCCACAGGGTGGCCAATGGCAATGGCCCCGCCGTTGACATTTGTTTTCTCTAAAATCGATTTCATCTTTTCAGGATCGCCGTTGGATAGAATCTTTGCGCTGACCAGCGGCATGGCGGCAAAGGCTTCATTCACTTCGATCAGGTCTATCTGATCGAGGCCGATGCCGGCCTTCTCCAGAACTTTCTGGATGGTAAAGCCTGGAATGGCTGCAATCAACCTGGGAGTAGTGGCAGTCGCTATCATGGAGACGATTTTGGCCAAAGGCTTAAGGCCCTTCTCTCTGGCCTTCTTCTCGCTCATGATGAGAATGGCTGAGGCGCCCGTATCGAGCCCCGGAGCGTTTCCTGCGGTGACTGTAGGGCTTCCATAGACGAGAGGAAGTTTTGAGAGTTTCTCAAGGGTCGTATCCGGCTTTGGGAATTCGTCCTGCTCCAGAATGATCGGAGGTCTTTTCCCCTGCGGAATCTCAACCCGCATCAACTCCTCCCCTATCACGAACTTCCCCTCTTTAAAAGCCTTTGCATACTTCATCTGAGATCCGTAGGCCCAGCGGTCCTGATCCTCACGCGTTACGCCATACTCCAGAGCCACTTCTCCAGTATCAACAGATACCGGATTAAACCCCTTATAACCCAGTCCGAAGAGGCCATCCCATAATTCGATATTCCCCAGCCGGCTTCCCCAGCGCACATAAGGTGGAACAACCAGAGGAGTCCGGCTCATATTCTCAGCGCCAACTCCTAAGGCAATCTCAATCTCTCCCGCCTTGATCGTCCTGTATCCCAGCCGAACAGCCGCCATGGAGGAGCAGCAGGCGCGGTCCAGCGTAAGGGAGACAGAGTCTCCCGGCATCCCTGCCTTAAGCGTCGCCTGTCTTGCCGGAACATCTGTCTCCAGCCCCACTTCTCCTGGAACGGCGACTCCATAGTAGGTTTCCTCCACCTCTTCTCCCTTCACCTTCACCCTCTGAAGAACTTCACGGATAACCATAGCTCCGAGATCAATGGAAGGGATATCTTTCAGCGTTCCCCCGAATTTCCCGTATGGCGTTCTCACCGCACTCACTACAACGACATCGTTATTTCCCATAGCCTCCCCCTTTCCGCTGCCAATTGAATAAACCGTTTTTTAAAAACTGTCAATAAGAAAGAGCTTCAAAGTTTGGAGTCAGAGGGGTTTTGAAATAAAGATCATACCATCTCGGCCGCCAATTCACCCCTTATGAATCGGTGTTCAGAATTTGTAAACTGAATCAACCTGTTCAGAATATCAAGGGCTTTACCTGAATCAATGGTTTGTTTGGCCAGATCCATCCCTTCCTTGAAATCCCTTGCCCTTCCGGCAACCACAAAGGCGGCGGCCGCATTCAGCGAAACAATATCCCGCTTTGCTCCTTCACCTCCTTTTAGAATGTTTAGGATGATCTCTGCATTCTCCTGTTTTGTCCCGCCTTTGATCTCGTCGATTTTTCTTCTTTTCATTCCGAAATTTTCCGGCTCGATGGCGTAGTTTTTAATTTCTCCATCCTTTAATTCAGTGACTTTCGTCTCTCCGGTGATGCTGATCTCGTCCAGGGTATCCTTCCCATGAATCACCAGCCCTCTTTTGATTCCGAGGTTCATCAAAACAGTGGCCATCGTCTCCGTCAGATCAGGATCATAGACACCCAAAACCTGAACGGTTGCTCCTCCGGGGTTGATGAGAGGGTCCAAAAGATTAAAGAGGGTCCTGATGCCGATCTTCTTCCGGAGGGCGATGAGATGCTCCAGCCCATTGTGGACCAGATGGTCGTGGAGAAAGCAGATGCCCAGAGCCTTAAAACATCTTTCGAGTTGAGTGGGAGTTAAATCGAGGTCGATCCCCAATGCTTCAATCACATCAGCGCACCCGCAGAGAGGAGGAGCGGGTCTCTTCACATATTTGGCCACCTTCAGACCTCCCCCTGCCACAACCAGGGCTGTCGCCGTTGAGATATTGAATATGGCGGTTTCCCCTGAAAAATCTTTTGCCGTGCTCAGTATGGTTTCCCTTTCAACCGTAATCTCCTCCCGGTCCAGACAGACAGCGTTTTCTCCGAAATCCATCTTCAAAGACTTCTCTTTGATCACCCTTGCGGCTTCCGCGATCTCTTCGGGTGTCTCTCCTTTCATCCTCAATGCGGTGAGGAATGAGGCAATCTGCGCACCCGATGCCCTCTTCCCTAACATCTCCTTCATCACTTCTTCCATCTCTCCTGCCGTTAAACTCTCTTTCAAAACCAGTTTGCCAATCGCTTCTTTGATCATCGCTTTTCTCCCTTCATTTGGATTTGTTAGAAAATAGATTCCAATGGCACGAATGAGAACGAATGACACAAATGAGTTTTATTCGTGAAATTCGTTATCATTAGTGTAATTTGCCTAATCTTTCTTGAAATTCGTTCTTAGTAATCATTTTCATCATTCTTGGGTGTCCTCCGGGTATGTTAAATTAGTTAAAAAAAAGGCTATGGGTGGATTCCATAGCCTTTTTAAAAACGAATCTGCAGAGGATGCAGAAATAAAAAGGCCATGGGTGGCAGGGGCGCCGCCCATGGCCTTCGTTCTCAATTCAAATATTTAGAATGGCGCCGGGCAGACCTCCCCTCGATTTTTCCGCCAGCGCCGCCAGTTTATCCTCTTCAACTTCAAAATACGTTTCATTTCCATTCTTTCCTTATGAACTTGTATTCCTTTTAGCAGATTCAAAATGACTTGTCAAGATGGGCGCTCTCTGTTAATCTTTTTTAAAAAAGTTGCTCAGAAAATAATCCTATTATCTCCCTCTCCCCTACCTGTCCGTCGAACAGGTTCTTTGGCAGGCAGGGGAGAGGGTGGGGGTGAGGGGGAAGACAACCTATTCACCCCCACCTCAATCCTCCCCCATCAAGGGGGAGGATAATACTTTCAAATTTTCATCCCTCGAGGGTGACGCAGCCCTCAGGATGAATTTTAAAAGAAAGGACGAACCATGGACCTCTATGAATTGATGATGAAACGAAGGTCGGTAAGGGCATTTCATAATCAGGAGATTCCTGAACCGGTTATTGAGAAACTGCTCGATGTGGCCAATAACGCCCCCTCCGGTGGAAATATCCAGCCCCTCTCCATCATCCTGGTTCGAAGCCCAGAGGGGAGAAGGAAACTGGCTGAACTGGCCGGAGGCCAGCCCTGGGTTAAAAATGGACCTCTCTCGATGATCTTCTGTCTCGACTTCTACCGGGTTAAGAAGTGGGCGGAGATGTGCCGGACCGATTTCAGAGGGGAACAGGCGCTCAACCACTTTCTCATCGCCTATGCAGACCTGATGGCGGCCGCCCAGAATGTGGTCATTCTTGCCGAGGAACTTGGTCTCTGTTCGGTCTACATCGGCTCGATTCAACATGAGATCGATGATACGATAAAATATTTTGAGATTCCCGAATATGTCCTTCCCATGATGGTCCTCACCCTCGGATATCCGAAATCGATTCCCCGGACCATTCCCAAATTGAAAAAGGAGGCCATTGTCCATCAAGAAAAGTATCGAAAGTTAGAGGAGGATGAGATTCGAAAAGCATTCGATGAGAAATACGGGAAAATCGACGAGGACATCGAAAAATATTTGGAAAGGGCATTCATCGAATCCCTTGAGGCGGATAAACAGGAGGCGCCCAGATTTTTAGACCGCGTCAAGAAGGAGATGAAGCGGCTCGACATCCAGAACAACGCCCAGTTCCTTTTTCAGGTGAGATATCCCACCAAAGTGATGGTCCGGATGAATAATCGGATCACCCAATCAATTAAAAACGCAGGTTTTGAAATCTTCGTATAATTCGGTTTAACGATAAAGTTTATGGAAGATTTTATCGATGGGCCATTTGTTTTTGGGGTAAAATAGAAAATTTTTCCATTAAATGGTGGGACTGAAAAATTCAGTCAGAAACCATGTTCTCGCTTTGAGCCTTCAACTATTTTTTTATTTCGCACTCTGCAATCCGAAATCCATTTCTGCCGGCAGGTGAATTTGAATTGACCAACTTTTTAGGCATGACGCCTAACCATCGTCGCTTGTTTCAATTTTCAAGGCCTGCCATCCATCCTCGGGGAAGAATTCATACGCTGTGTTCTAAAAACTGATGAGGGGAAACAATCGAGCATGAAATCCCCTCTTTCTCAAGAGATTCCTTAGCGATGCTCAATAAATCTTTGTCTCCGGTAATTAGAAAATCCGCACCTGTCTCTTTACACAAGGAAAGATAATGATCATCCTTGGCATCTCTTGATAAAACGACATGAGTTGAAATAGAAATGCGCTTCGCAAGGACCAACAACTGCCCGATTTTCTCACGAACAAAGTCAATTTGGTCTCCTGAGAGTTTTTTAGAAAGTCCTGAAATGGTTTCATACAATTCTCGTTCAATCGATGGAGACCAATAAACCTTATGATCTTCCATCGCGCGGACCACTGCTTCTAAAGGCTTACCGCCAAAGGAAGCTGAGATGATCACATTGGCATCGATTACAATCTTAGCCATAAATCTTCTGCCTTGCACGATCAAGAGCCTTTCGGGCATCTTGGGGGGAGATGCCTGCCTCACTCAGAACCCTGCCAATCTCAAGAAGGATGATCTCCGGACTGTCTTTTTCTACAGGAGTAAGGCGCGCAATGGGTTTCTTTCGTTTCATGACAACGATCTCATTGCCTTCATTTAAATATTTAATTACATCCTGTTTGAACTCCCTAACGCCTACAAATTTCATTTGTCTCACCTCCAAAAATAATGTTACCACAAATGTGGGAATAATATAAAATATTTTTATGGAATATGCCAGAAACAACCAGAATCGTCTTCGAGTTTTAAGGGGGTTTGCTGTTGAAACATTATTGGGTAGTGTCCAAAAAGGCAGCAGGCTCAACGGAGATGGCAGGCGACCCAGTGCTTCCCGCCTAAATCCTTAAACTCCGGTTCTTTTACTTTTGGCATGAACAGTACGGCTCTGGACGGCGGCACTTCCCTTTGCCCTCCGGGGAAGAGACCCCGTCTACCGGCAGGCAGACGTTCTGGGTCGGAGACCAAAGGGAGGAAAAATGTTTCCCCCTTTTGAGAAAGGGCTCGACATGCTCACCATCCTGAGCTTGTCGAAGGAGGGGGATGAAGGGGGATTAGATATTTTTTTTTAGAGTTAAAGTTTTCCGTTTATTGTTCGTTGTTTATGGTTCATCGTTCTTCATTCATTGTCTCTATTCTCTATTGATTTTTCTTCGATAATCTTTTCTCCCTATCTCCTTATCTCCCCATCACCCTATCTTGAAATACTGTATCGTCCCGTCCGGATAGACAGCCACCTTCGTGCCATCTCGCCACTCTGCTTTCAGAAGCTCCAGAACTTCCTCCCATGTCTTTGCCCAGAAAATCGAAGGCGCTTTGCCGAAGAAACAGGCTCCCACATGATCCTTGAAAGGTGAGAGGACGATAAACCGTTTTACCTTCGTGGGCAGGGGTTGAGGAAGTTTGAGCCCTCCTTCTCCACATCTTCCAAATTCTCCGAAGAGATAGTGGACCACCTGGCCTGCCGGTTCATTGGCGATAATCACCAGATCGCCCCCTTCCTCTTTCAGTGAAGGAATCCCAATGTACGGGGCAATGACGCATTCGTTTGCCTTGGAATAAGCGTTAACCACTGCGACATCCATATCCCTAACAGGGATCGTTGCATAGGCCTCTTTCGCAAGCTTCATCCCCTCATGATGCTCCAGGATGGGATCGCCAACAAAAAGACCGGCGATCTCTCCCCGGAGATTGAGGATGGTATCGATCTTTACATCAAGCCCTGCCATTTTTGTTGCCTCTTCGATATCGAGGCGGGGAATATTCCCGTCAACCTTTCCAAGGCCTACACAGTCTGGATGGGTTTTAATCAAGCCGTGATTGTGAGCAATGGATTCAATATGGGCCACGCCCGGGAGGATCATCTTTCCTCCCCCTCCATAACCGGAAAAGGAGTGAGGTACAATACATCCGATTCCGATCTTCAGGTCACAAGCCATCACTTCACTGTTGATAGAGACAGGAGTCCCCTGCTTGGTCTTGCCTAATGGGGTACAATAACTGAAAGCATTGTGGTTATAAACAGGAAACCGGTCCAGCACCTCCTGTCCCAGTTTCTTTCTGAAGTCGTTGGCAGTGTGAGCACCATGGGTTCCCAGGGCCGCAATGAACCGAATCTGTTGATCCGAAATCCCTGCCTTTTCCAGTTCCCTGAGCACAAAGGGTACGATTTCATAGACCGGAGTAGGCCTAGCCATGTCATCAAAAAGGATGGCAACCTCTTTCTTCCCTTTGGCCAGTGCGGAGATCGTTTTCGAACCGATGGGACGGGAAAAGGCCCTCTCCATCTCCTTCAATCCAAGCTTCTTCTTGTCTCCGCCCTTCATCGGACAGAAAAAGATCGACCAGGAGTTCGGAAAATCGAGCTCCATCTCCGTATTCCCGTACCAGAGAAGCTGAGGAACCTTAACTTTCATAGTCTTCCCCTAAAGAGTAGCGTCGGCATTTATTGCCGACGAAATCTTTTGCCGCCCCCAATAAATGAAAGCGCTACAAACTCCAAACTCATCAATTATAAACCCAGGTAGCTCTTGCGGATGTGCTGATTCTTCAGGAGATCCTGGCCTGTTCCGCTCATGGCAATGGAGCCGTTCTCTAAAACATATCCCCGGTGGGAGAGACTTAGGGAGTGAAAAACATTTTGTTCCACCAGAAGGATGGTCGTGCCCTGTCCGTTGATCTCTTTGATGATGTTAAAGATGGTCTTGACCAGAATGGGTGAAAGTCCCAGGGAGGGTTCATCGAGCATCAGAAGGGTGGGGCAGGCCATCAACCCTCTGCCGATGGCAAGCATCTGCTGTTCTCCGCCGCTCAGCGTCCCTGCCAATTGACGCTTTCGTTCCTCCAGCCTTGGAAAAAGGTTGTAAACCCACTCCATCGTTTCCTTCTTTCTCTTCTTCGCCCTGGGAAACCGGGCGCCCATCTCCAGATTTTCGATGACGGTCAGAGAAGGAAAGAGCTGCCGGCCTTCCGGCACCTGAACAATTCCCATCTCAACAATCTGTGAGGAGGAACAGAGGTGAATGGGATGATTTTCAAAAAATATCTCTCCGCCCTTCAATTTTAAAATGCCGGAAAGGGTCATCAGGGCAGTGGACTTGCCCGCCCCATTGGAACCCACCATCGAGATGATTTCTTTCGATTGAACCTCGAAGGAGACCCCTCTCAACGACTGAAGGTCCCCGTAAAAGACATCGATCCCGTTAACCCTGAGCACCGGCAAACTCCTCTCCCAGATAAGCCTCGATCACCTGTCGATCTTTTACAACCTCTCCGGGAACCCCTTCTGCAATCTTCTGTCCATAATTTAAGACGACCACCCGCTTTGAAAGAGCCATCAGTCCCCGCATCACATGTTCTATCAGTAGGATGGTCACCCCTCGATGATTGACTTCCTTTAACAGCCTGATCAATTCGTCCACTTCGGTCGGCGTCAGTCCCGCCATCACCTCGTCCAGAAGGAGGAGTTTGGGTTCGGTGGCCAATGTCCGTGCCAGTTCGAGCCGTTTTCGGTGGCCAAGGGTGAGGCCGGAAGATAGGGTGTTCGTTTTCTCCTTTAGGCCTACCAGATCGATCGTCCGGATCGCCTTTTCCCGCGCCTCTTTGATCGTCTTCGCCCGGTTCAGGGCAGCCACCGCCACATTCTCAAGAACCGTAAGTTCAACAAACGGCTTGACTAATTGAAAGGTTCGCACCATCCCCTTCTGGCAAACCTGATGGGGTTTTAATCCCACGATATTCTCTCCATTGAACCATACCTCTCCTGAATCCGTCTTTAAAAAACCCGTGATGACATTAAAGAGGGTGGTCTTGCCGGCTCCGTTTGGCCCGATGATCCCTAAGATCTCTCCCCCGTTCAAATCAAAAGAGACCTGGGAAACAGCCTTCAGGCCGCCAAAGCTCTTATTCACTCCTTTCAGTTCTAATAGGGGCAATGTCAAACCTCCAGATTATATGTGACGGTCTCATAAAAAGTCTGAAAATGCCCTTTTCTGTCATTCCGGCGGATGCCGGAATCCAGTATTTTCAAATGCTTATAAATACCCTGGACTCCGGTTCCTGCCGCAGGACCGGAGCGACGACTTTTTACGAGAACATCATTTATGGAAATCCCTAAATTTCCTTTGATTCTCCCAGTATGGGTTTCAGAATCTTCTTGATATATGCAAAAATCCCCCCCGGAAAGAAAAGAACAGCGGCGATCAGAAGGAGTCCATAGATCACGATATGGATCCCTTCCAGCCCTGCCTTTGTGAAATAGGATCGCGCAATCTCCGAAAGCGGCGTGAGCAGAAGAGAGCCGATGAGAGGACCAAACAGCGTTCCGATCCCTCCGATGATGGGTCGCATGATAATTTCGATCGAGACCCACATGGACATAACGCTGGTGGGGTGAAGATAAAAGATGTAATTGGCATAAAAGGTTCCGCCCAGTGCGGTCATGAAGGAACTGATCCCGATGGCAATCATCTTGTACTTGAAGACATTGACCCCGAGACTTTCAGCCGCATCCTCATCTTCACGAAGGGCGACAAAGTAGCGTCCCCATTTCGAAACCTCCAGAGCCCGGACGACGATCAGAGAAAAAACCACAAAGCCCAAGGCGATATAGTAGTAAGGAAGATTTCCCCGAAAATGGAAGTTTCCCAACCCCGGTTTGAAATCGACGAAGAGTCCCATCATGTGACCCAGGGGCTTGAGGTGCAGGACCGTGAGCCTTCCGATTTCCCCGAAAGCAATGGTTAGGAGAACAAAATAGACCCCTTTTAACCCGAACCGAAACCCCAAAAACCCTATGGCCAATCCGACGAGGGCGGCTCCAATGCCTCCGACCCACATGCCGATCCATGGCGTCACACCCAATGACATGGCCAGCTTTGTGGAGATATAGGCGCCAATGCCCAGATAGAGGGAGTGCCCGAGCGAAATGGGGCCGGCATATCCGGTCAGGACATTCCAGGATTGCCCCATATAGGCGTAGAAGAAGATCAGGACGAAGATCCCGAGGATGTAATCGCTTACAAAATTCGGAAGAAGGAGAAGGATGAGCAATAGGATAGATAGGAAGGAATAAATGATCTTCACTAACCCTTACCTCCGAAGAGACCCTTGGGCCGCAGAAGAAGGATCAACACCATAATGCCGAAGCTGATCACCTGCTTGAGTGAACTCGGAATAAAGACCGTGCCCAAGGACTCAGCAATCCCTATCATGAGACCTCCGATCATGGCTCCGGGAAGGCTTCCCATCCCCCCAAGGATGACAATGGCAAAGGAGGTTAATTTGAAAGGAAAACCGGTGTGAGGTGAAACGGGCATGAGCGGGATGAGCAGCGAGCCTGCTGCGCCGACGCAAGCGGCTCCTACGCCAAAACAGACTGCATAGACCTTATTGACATCGGTCCCCACGATCAAAGCTCCGATGCGGTTGTCCGCAGAGGCCCGGATGGACTTTCCGATATCCGTATATTTCAAAAAGAGAAAAACGGCGGCCGCAATCAGGATGGCCAATATAAACGCAAGCAGCCTTGGAATGTCGATCATGACACTGCCCAGCCATACCGTGCTCAGCGAATATTTCGTATGGGGACTGTGGGGATCAGGCCCCCAGATGAGCTGGGCCATATTTTCGAGAACCATCATCACCCCGACCATGGCGATGACCTGCATCGACTCATGAAAGGTCATGATGCGGTTGACCACGGTTCGCTGGACAATATACCCTAAGACAAACAGGCACGCCGCGCTTACCGCAAAGGAGAAAAAGGGATCGATGCCTGTCCAGTTCATCAGGGTGAAGGCAATATACATCCCCCAGACAAGCATGGCCCCGTGCGCGAAATTGATGACCTTCATCACGCCAAAAATGAGGGAGAGGCCCAGAGCAATCAGGCTATAGACCCCTCCCAGGAGAAATCCACTGGTGGTTAATTGCAGGATGAGGTTGAGATCCATTTCCTCCCTTTAAACTCCCCTGTCCCAGATCTGTTTTGGCATCGGATAGATATATTTTGCCTCAGCCGCCTTTTCGGGAAGCACCACTTTGATGGACTGTCCGATGATCTGAATCATGGCCGTATCGGCATTGATGTTGTCTCCTCTTTCGTCGAAAGCCACTGCCAACCCAACCATCAGATCCTGTTTGAAATAAGTCTTTTTCAGGGCGGCAACGATGTCGTCAGGCTTTGTCGATTTCGCCCTTTCCAGCGCATCGGCAATCACCAGCACACCCAGATAGGCGTATCCGGAATTGGTATCGATATATTTTCCGGGAAATTTTTTCGAGAAGGCCGCATTGACTTCCTTATACATCTTTCCTATTGGGTTTACCCAGGGCACATTATCCATCACAAAGTCGGCAAGGGCTTTCATATCCCGGAGGAATTCCGGCTCATACCAGCCAGGACTTCCCGGGCTGACGATCGCCTGAAGCTCCACTCTCTGCTTATAAAGTTCCCTCACCATCAGTTTTGCATCACCCGGCCTTGCAACCGGGAAGAGGACATCCGGTTTTAGCGCTTTAATCTTCGAAATCTCAGCAGATAAATCCGCCGTGCCCAGGGGATATTCGATATGGCCCAGCACCTCGATGGGGAACTTCTTATCCTTCAAGGTTTTGATGAACGTGGCTCCCTGAACACGACCGAAGAGGTCTCCGGTATTGGTCACCACCCCCCTGATCTTGCTGATGTTCTTCTCCTTCATGATCTTGTCCATATAGAAGAGCATCGAGTCGGCAAATTTACTCGTGGTGGGGAATACCCTGAAGGTGTATTTAAACCCCTTTCGTGTGATGTCGTCTGCGGCGGCCACATCCATCACAAAGGGAACTCCCCTCTGTTCACACAGCGTGGCAATGGCCATCGCATTTCCGCTTAGGAATGGTCCTACCAGAGTGACCGCTCCATCCTTGATCACTCTTTCGGCCTCTGAGCGGGCCACATCCTCTTTGGCTTCGGAATCGCCAAGGAGAAGCCTCAGTTTTGCTCCGCCCATTGACTTGATGCCTCCTCTGGCATTGATGTCATCCACCGCCATCTGGTTTCCCCGCCTCATGGAAATTCCGATATCGGAGATGACTCCTGTGACGGGTTGGATCGAGGCGATCTTAATCTCCGGGACCTGGGCGCGCAACAGGGTTGGCGCCCCGGCGATTGCCGTCGTAGCCCCGACGGCTGCCGAATACTTCAGAAATGTCCGACGATTCATCTTCTTCTTCATAAAAACTCCTCCTTTCTATATGGTAAAAAATTTTCCCCCTGACAAAAGATGTCTAATATATCCCAAAGTCCCTGCAACTTGTCAAGCCCTGTTTAATAAATCCCCCTTCTCCCCTCTTTCTTAAGAGACTGTGTTGTAATCACTTTTTTGTCACCCTGAACTTGGTTCAGGGTCTCGTAACTCATTGAATTTAATAGATGCTGAAACAATACTGAAACAAGTTCAGCACAAGGTTCAGCATGACATTTTTATTATTTTCCCCATTACGACACAGTCTCTAAAGGGGGGATGGTTTAGACTCGGATGGGAAGTTCGATGAGGAAGAGGGTGCCTTTCGGTTGATTGTCCCGGACACGGATATATCCGTTGTGGTCGGCGACGATGGCATTGACGATGGTCAATCCCAGTCCCGTTCCGCTCTTTTTTGTGGAATAGTAGGGTTCGAAGAGCTTTCCCTTGTCTTCTTCCGAAATCCCGCACCCGTCGTCGCTCACTTCGAGGCGAACCATCTGGAGTTTTTCGTCATAACTCGTCCGGATATTGATCTCTCCTCCCTGATCGATGGCGGCAAGGCTATTCTTGATGAGATTGATCATCACCCGCTTCATCTGATCCCGGTCGAGGTTAAGGATGGGAAGGTCGTTTGAGATAAAATTGAACCGGACATCCTTGTGGGCCTCCTTAAAGAGGACAAGGGTCTCCTGAACGATTTCGTTGAGGCCATTCGGGGTGGGATTCGAAGCCGGCATCCGGGCAAAGTTGGAGAATTCGTTGACCATCCCCTTCAATTCTTCAACCTGCTTCACAATCGTCCGCGTGCATTCATCGAAGACAGTCCCATCCTGTTCGAGTTTCTCCAGGTATCGTTTCCGCAGCCGTTGCGCGGAGAGTTGAATCGGGGTCAATGGATTTTTTATCTCATGCGCGATTCTCCGGGCCACTTCCCGCCAGGCCGCCACCCTCTGGGCTTTCATCAGTTGAGTGAGATCATCGAAGACCGCTACAAAACCGAGCGGCCTTCCCTCTTCGTCCTTCAGGGTTGCCAGATTAATCAGAAAGGAGAGCGATTTGCCCCCGATATGCACTGTAAACTGTTTTTCAATCGAATCTCTCTGGGAAGATTTCAGTTCGCTTAACAACTCTTCGATTCTCTCCGCATACTCCTTTTCGAGCGCCTCTGAGAACCCTCTCCCCAGAACAGCCTCTCCCTTCACCTTCAGCATCTGCTCCGCAGAAGTGTTGATCGTGGCGATCATCCCCCGACCATCAATGGAGATGACTCCCGCCGCCACATTCTTCAGGACAATCTCCATATATTTTTTCCGCTGTTCCAGCTCGACACGGCTCACCTGAAGATCTCCGGTCATCTGGTTGAAGGACTGGACAAGCCTCCCGATCTCATCGCCGGCCTTCATCTCGATTCGGAAGTTGAGATCTCCTTCGGCAATTCGGTGGGTGGCTTCTGCCAGATCCTTAATCGGAACGGTGATATCTTTGGCCAGACGAATGCCGAACCAGATCGCTGAGAAGACGATGAGAAGGGTGACCATCAGAAGGGCCATTATATAACTGAACTTGATCGGCTTTTTCAGGACCTTCAACTGCTTGTAATCGACGAAGGCCTGGGAGATCTCGCGCATCTTCCCCGCAAGGCTCTTCGGCATGAAGTGAGAAGCCGCCACCACGCCGATCACTTCTCCTCTATCCGATGGATGGAAGATCGGAGCGACTCCTGTGATCATTTCTCCCTCTCCGACCGGCAGGGTCCTCGATATCTCCTTCCCTGAAAATCCCACCTCCAATAAGTCTTTCGGCGGAGAGACAGAGATGGCCTTAAGACCGGGGTCTTCCACCCTGATGAATCCTTCCCCTCCCTTAAAGAATAATCCAAGGGCGCTCAGGTGGTACTCCTGCCGTTTCAACTCAAGAGCCTCCCTCAGAGATGCCGGCCCAGGCTCTCTCTTTAAAAGACCCTGTTTGGTGAGGTGGCGGCCAATCTGCTTGGCTGAGGAGACGGTATTGTTGGAGAAATCACGGTAATAGGTCTGCGCCACCTCCAGAGACCCCTGCAGAGACTGCTCCACCTGAGCTTTAAACCAGTGCTCCACGCTGTTGGTGATAAATCCGACAGCCACGAAGAATAGAAGAAAGGTGGGGACAAGAGTGAGGGTGATAAAGGCCGCCACCAGCTTGGTCCTCAGCTTTGCTCCGAGAACTTCCCGCCTTCGTTCAAAGACCAGTTTGACAAGGTTTCGAATCACCAGAAAGATCAGAAGGAGGATCAGGATGATGTTGATGTTGATAAGACTGAAGAAGATGATATTGTTGGCGATCGGAATCTGCTCGGCCACCTGGGGAATCTTCATTTCAAGGGTGGTGAGGATGACGATCACGACGAAGATGACGCCGATGATGATCAACTCGTTTCGTCGTCTTCTCTTGTCTGGGGAAAGTTCTTTTTTCATAATGTCGGAGGTGCGGGTTAGGGTTACGGTTACGAAGCCCGTTTCGTAATTCGGTAACGGTTACGTAAAAAGAATTAAAAGACGATCAACGTAGCCTTTTATTAACGATACGGGTCCCGCGAAACGCGGGATTACCCTTACCGTTAGGCTTTTATTTTCTAATAAAAAGGAGGGGGAATCGAAGGGGACTGTAAGCCGAGTTCTGTATTCTGCTCCCGCCGACAGGCGGGAGCGGAAGGATGGCCATTTATCTGGGACCCTGATTGCTCAGGGCCTCAAGCGACCTTACCCGTCCCGCCTTTACTCCCGATGGGTCTCCATCGGGAATAAATTTGAATGGGCTTTTCTTATCTCCCCCGTATACACGGGGAGAAACGGGACCTATTGGGTCTTGCTCCGGGTGGGGTTTGCCAAGCTGCTCCGATCGCTCAGTGCACTGGTGAGCTCTTACCTCGCCTTTTCACCCTTACCCCGTGAAATAATATTTCACGGGACGGTATTTTTTCTGTGGCACTTTCCTTATCCCATCTCTTTGGAGATGGAACCGTCCGCGTTACGGACCACCCTGCCCTGCGGAGCTCGGACTTTCCTCCCCCCGATCATCTCCCCTTACGGGCAATGACGAGGAGCGGCCATCTCTTCCCCTTCCAATTCCCCCCTTCCCTGAGATTTCTGAAAAACTTTAAAAAATCTTTGCAATCGTTTTTGGGGATTTGTGCAATCAAGAGAGCTTATTTTATTTTTAGCTCTCTTCCTTTTTCCCTGGCGATCCTCTTCTCAATGGCCAGATTGGCAAGAAGATCAGCCTCCTGATTCTCTTCCCTCGGGATGGATTCGATCTCAAAGGAGTCAAACCCCTTTATATTCTCCGTCACCCTCCTGTGGAGGACTCTCAGATGAACCTCCTTCACACGATAGACGCCCTTCACCTGCCTTTCGATCAATTCCGAATCCGTATAGATACGGATGGACTTTCCTCCGATTCTCTTGGCTTCTTGAATTCCTAATAGAAGAGCTCCATATTCCGCTTCGTTATTCGTCTTATGGCCGAGAAACCATCCTTTTTCTGCGATCCTCTTTCCCTCTCGATCGGTGATATAAACCCCGGCGCCTGCCCTTCCCGGGTTTCCCCTCGATGCGCCATCGATAAAGATGAAAAGTTCGATACTGTTCCCGGCAGGACCCTTCCTTTCTCTCTCCTTCACTTCTTTTCTCCGTTTCCATCCCAGTAGAGGATTCGATTACAATTGGGACACCGGATGAGGGAGTTGTTCTTCTGAACTTCGATGAACATCTGAGGAGGAACATTCACAAAACAGCCCTGACAGGTCTCATTCCTGGCGCTCACCATCCCGATTCCCTGCCGTTTCTCCCTCAGCATATTATAAAGTTTGAAGAGTTTATATTCGACCTGTTTTGACAGGGTCTCCTTCCGCTCTAATTTCTCCCTCCAGAGAACCTCGCCCTGGCCCATCTTCTTCTGGATCTCCCTCTTTTCTGCTTCGACCTTCTCCAGGGTGACGGCGATCTCTTTCTCCCGTTTGGAGAGCTGCTTCTTGATCTCCTCGGTCCCGTCCATGATGAGCAAGATCTCTTCTTCCACCCGGCCCACCGCTGCTTTGAAGGTTTCGATCTCGGTTAGAATGGCCTGATACTCCTTATTGGTCTTCACCTCCGACATTCTTCCCTCTGACCGCTTGATCTTGTCCTGCTCTCCAATGAGATGTTTCTCTTTCTGCCTCCGCTCCTTCTCCAGGGATTCGAGTTTTTCCCTTTCCTTATGAATCCTCTCTTTCTCAAGATTCTGTTTTTCATCCAACTTCTTCATCTCTTTGGGATAACGGTCTCGCTCTTCCTCGATATTCTTCAGGTCGAGATCGATCTTCTGGAGTTCCCAAAGAAGTTCAAGATGTTCCCTCAATGGCGGCCCTCCCTCTTATCAATATTTTGTAACACTTTAGTTCTTACACAATAAGATTTGAGAATTTGTCTCTAACACTTATAAAATCGAGTTTCCAAAAAAACTTCCCCTCCCCTGGTGGGAGGGGATTGAGGGGAGGGGGAACAGATCCTTTAGTCCACCCCCACCTATATCCTCCCCCATCGAAGGGGGAGGAGTTAAGTTTTTGGAAGTCAACAAATTTCAAATATTTTTGACTAGTTCTTTGAAAAAGTTATCTCATCCCCCTTTTTATAACCCCTCTTTACGCAAACAAAAAGAGCGCACCGGAGGGCGCACTCTTTCTCTGTCCTTTGTGCCGGATTTTATCTCCAAGAAGCTGATGGAGATCACCCTCCTTCTTCCTAACCCGGCATAACCGGAACCAAACAGGGTTGAAATTCCAAATACCAAATTGCAAATCCCAAATAAATCCCAAATTTCAATTTCTAATGACCAAAACGCCTTTCTTCTGTTTGGAATTTGGACCATTGGAATTTATTTGTAATTTGGCGCTTGTAATTTGGTGCTTCTACTGCGTAACCAAACTATTGTTGCCATTTTGCGCACAATTTTATTTCCAAGGAACTAATGGGCCCACCTGGGTTCGAACCAGGGACCTTCCGGTTATGAGCCGGTGGCTCTACCAACTGAGCTATGGGCCCTAGGATCATTATATTCTATCCCTTCAGGGTGTCAACCCCTCATGAGTCGTTAGTCGCATAGTCTATTAGTCTAATAGTCAAAGACCATGAGACCATCTGACAAAGGAACTACGGGACTGGTATCTCCGCATTCCGAATTCCGAAATCCGCATTTGATATCAAGCCTCAAGAAAACTCTTCAATTTCTTCGCCCGGCTGGGATGTCGGAGTTTCCGCAACGCTTTGGCCTCAATCTGTCTGATTCTTTCCCGTGTGACCTCGAAATCCTGCCCCACCTCCTCGAGCGTTCTGTCGTACTTCTCTCCGATGCCGAATCTCATCCTCAGGATCTTCTCCTCTCTGGCCGTAAGAGTCGAAAGAATCTTCCGGGTCTGCTCCACCAGATTGGTATTGATCACCGCATCCATGGGAGAGACGATGGCCTTGTCCTCGATGAAATCTCCTAGATGGCTGTCCTCCTCTTCTCCGATGGGGGTCTCCAGGGAGATGGGCTCCTTGGCGATCTTTAACACCTTCCTCACCTTATCCAGGGGCATCTCCATCTTATCGGCAATCTCTTCCGGTGTGGGCTCTCGCCCGATCTCCTGAACGAGAACCCTTGAGGTCCGGATCAGTTTATTGATCGTCTCAATCATATGAACAGGGATACGAATCGTCCGGGCATGATCCGCAATGGCTCGGGTGATGGCCTGGCGAATCCACCAGGTCGCATAGGTGCTGAACTTATAACCCCGCTGGTATTCGAATTTATCCACCGCCTTCATCAAGCCGATATTCCCCTCCTGGATCAGGTCGAGAAACTGAAGTCCTCGATTCGTATATTTCTTGGCGATGGAAACGACCAGCCTCAGATTCGCCTTCACCAGTTCGCCCTTGGCCTCCCTGGCCTTCGCCTCTCCGACCACAATGGCCTTCACGGCGGACTTCAACTTCTGGGCGGTTAAACCACTCTCCGTTTCCACCCGGCCGATCTTCTTCTGGTTCTGTTTTGCCAATCGGTCGATCTCCTGGAGATCGGCCTTGTTGAAACCTTGATCCCGGAGGAAGATCTTCGCCCTGGACTTTGTCGCCTTGATCTTCCGTAAAAGGGCTCGTGCTTCCTGGAAAGAGACCCCTGTGGCGTCTTCGGCTTTTTTGATCCCGTTCTCCGCCTTCTCCATCCGGACGAGCGACTGTTTCATCTTCTGAACAATCCGGTGGATCTGGCCATCTCTCAAATTGATCTGTTTGAGAAAATCGATGATCTCCTCCTGTTTTTTCTTCGCCTGAGCCTGAATCTCCTTCTTTGAAACACCCTTCTTTTTCAAAGTCCGCCGGATCCCCTCTTCATTGCGCTGGATCCGTTCGATCAGATCCAGAATTCTTTTCTTCTGAATCTGCTCCTCTTCAACGCTCGTCTCCTCTTCGTCAATCTCATTCGTCACTTCCCGGATTTCGATCCTTCCGGCTTTGATGGCGTTGCCCAGATTGAGGATCTCTTTGACGGCTATGGGACAGGTCAACACAATGCTCAACACTTCCCTGTTGCCGTTCTCGATCCTCTTGGCAATCTCCACTTCACCCTCACGGGTGAGAAGAGAAACCGATCCCATCTCACGAAGATACATCCGGACAGGATCCGTTGCCCTGCCGAACCCTTCTAACACCAACTCCTCCTCATCCTCTTCTTTGTCCAGTATCTTCTCGGCCTCAACCTTCAGGCCATTGAGGTCCTCTTCCACATCAAGGTCCATCTCATCAAACATCATGAGGACATCGTCGATCTGATCGGAAGAGACGATCTCATTCGGGGGAATTTCGTTTGCCTCATTAAAATGGACGAACTCCTTCTCGTCCCCCAGGGAAATCATCTCATCCATCTCCTTCGCCTTTGTCTCTCTTCCCATCCCTTGCTCCTTAACCCTTTGGGAGGCTGCCCTTCAAGCGCCCCTTCTCCCTCTTCGCCATTTCCTGCCTCTCCATCAAGAGGGCTTCGATCCCTCCCCCTCCCTTCTGTCTTTCAGCTTCCTTAATCCTCCTGAGCAAATCGCTCTCATCCTTCTTTGATTTCCTTCTCCGAATCTTCTCAATGCAGTCTTTTAAAATCCGTTCCCGTTGATCTCCTTCTACGCCGCTCTCCTGAAAAGCGTATTCGCAGAGCCTTTCCTTTAGACCCTCATTAAAACCCTCCAGCGCCTCTGTGAAGTCCAGCTTTCCCTTTTTCTGAAAAATCCCTTCCAGTCCCTGGCCCAATCTCTTCAGGAGAGGGCTCTCAAACTCATCCAGAATCCTCTCCCCTGAAATGGTCGGAATCAGTTCGGGGTGGTGGACCATGAGGCGGACCACGATCTCCTCGGACTTTGGTAAACTCTCTTCTGGCGGTTTCTTTTTAAGATCTTCTGCGGGTCTGGCCCGTTCTCTGGGGGTGGATCGGATCATCTCATATAAGCCCGATTCCTTAATATCCAGTCTTTCGGCCATGGCTCTCACATAGAAATCCTTCCGGATCTTTTCAGGGATTCTCCGGATCATGGCCATCCCTTCCTTCGCAATGCTCACTTTGCCGTCGATCGATTTCGGATCATGGGTCTTCATCAACCATTCGAAAAAAAAGTCGATGAGCGGAATGGCTTCGGCCAGCCTCTTTTCAAAACCCTCCAGATTCCCCTTTTTTAGAAAGGTGTCCGGGTCTTCGCCTTCTGGAAGGAGGACGGCCTTGCCTGTCACTTCCTCTTCTAAAAAGAGGGGCAGGGCGCGAAGAGCGGCTTGAATCCCCGCCGGATCAGGGTCGAAGACGGTGATCACATTTTTCGTATATCGCCTCAGGGTCCTGATATGCTTGGCCGTCAGGGCGGTCCCAAGCATGGCGACGCTGTGCTTCAATCCATACTGGTGGAGGGTCAGAAGATCGAAATAACCTTCGACGATGATCACTCCATCCCTCTCCGAGGCATAACGCCTCGCCGCCTGGAGGCCATAGAGAACTTCCCCTTTGTGATAGAGGCTCGATTCCGAAGAGTTGATATATTTGGGCTCTCCCTCTCCGACCAATCTCCCTCCGAACCCCACGATTCGCTGATGGAGGTCGAAGATCGGAAAGATGATCCTCTTTCGAAAAGCGTCATACCAGCTTGTAGAGTCGAGTCTCCGACTCTCTCGTAGAGTCGAGTCTCCGACCTTCTTTTTCGGAAGGATCAGCCCCAGTTCCCTTGCCAGCTCCAGGGGGACCTTCTTCTCTATCAGGCGCTGGACCAGTCCATCCCACCGCTCGGGAGAGTAGCCCAATCGGTGTTCCCTGATGATCTGTTCGCTCACGCTCCTCTGAGAGAGATATTTCCTCCCTGCCTCGCCTTCTCTCTTCTGGGTCAAAAGGTCGTGGAAATAGTCCGATGCCGTCTGATTGATCCGGAAAAGGACTTCCCTCTTGGCCATCTCCTTCTTCTCAAGGGGCGAGGGTTCCCGTCGCAGAAGTTTAATCCCGTATCGCTTTGCCAGCTCTTCGGCGGCTTCCGGAAATGAGAAATGGCCTGTCTTCATTAAGAAGGCGAAGACATCCCCTCCCTCTCCACACCCGAAGCAGTGAAAGATCTGTTTCTCCTCGTTCACCATAAAAGAGGGCGTTTTTTCCGAATGGAATGGACATAACCCTTTATGGTTCCTTCCGGTCTTTTTCAAACTGACATAGTCTGAGACGACCTCCAGGATGCTGGCGCGGTCCCTGATCTCTGAAATCTTCTCCTCTGAGAGAAACCCGTTTGCCAAAGATGCTTACCTCAGCTCAACCACCGTCACCCCGGCGCCGCCTCTCTGAACCTCAGCCGGAGCAACCTGTTTCACCCCCCGGTGTGTGTTTAAATATTTGCCGATCGCAGTCCGCAATCTTCCTGACCCGATGCCATGGATGATCTGAATCTTTTCCAGACCGTGCAAGAGGGCTTGATCGATGAACTTATCCACCACCGGAAGGGCTTCATCCACGGTGAGGCCGATCACATTCAACTCTGCCGGAATTTCCTCAACATCCCTCCGGTCCCCTAATCGGCCCGCCGGTCCGACTAAAATTCCCCCCCCTGCGTTTTCCTCCCCTTCTTCGCCGGCCGCCCTGATGATGTCGTTGAGGGGGATTATCACTCTTGCCTTCTCCGTCATCACCTCGGCGCGGTTGATCGATTCCTCCACTTTCAGGAGAATTCCGCTTCTCTTAAGACTTTCAATTTTAACACGATCCCCAACCTTTAATCCACCTGCCATCCCATGAGGCCCTCTCCTCCGGATGTGGGGAAAAATCGTCTCTCTGATCTCCTGAATCTCTTTCCGGCGAACATGAGAAGGGGCTTTCTCCTTTTGCAGTTTCAGCCATGCCGTTAATTCCTCTTCTACCTTCTGCGCCGCCTTCCTCGCTTTCTCCTCGGCGCGGGAGAAGATCTCCTCCCTCACTCTCTTGATCCGCTCAAGAGTCTCTTTCAGCCTCTGATGATCCTGATCCGCCTCTTCCCTCATGCTGATCCACTGGAGCCTCTGTCTCTCTGCATCCGCCTTCAGCCTTTCCAGTCCCTCCAGGACCTGAGCCATTTCCTGTCCGCTCCCATTACGATGCTGGCGGGCTCTGACCAGGACCTTTTCCGAGACGCCTAATTTCTCAGCCACGAGGAAGGCATTGCTCACTCCCGAAACCCCATAGGACAGGACATAGAGAGGCTCCAGAGTTTTTTCATCAAACTTGACCGATACATTCTCCACGTCCGGATGAAGGTATCCATAGGTCTTGAGGCCATCGAAGTGAGTGGTGACCACGACCGAGGACCCTTTCTCCCTGAACAGGTCGAGAAACCCCATGGCCAGAGCGGATCCCTCTGAGCTATTGGTTCCCACCCCCAGTTCATCGACAAGGACGAGAGAATGAGGCCCTGCTTTTTCCAGGATTTCGTTCACATGGAGAAGGTGAGCGGAAAAGGTGCTCAGGTTTTCCTCGATGCTCTGCTCATCGCCGATCACGGCAAAGACCTCATCGAAGATGGCCGCCTCGCTTCCCTCTGCAACAGGGATGGGAAGACCGGATTGGACCATCAGCGTCAGGAGTCCCAGGGTCTTAAGGCCGACCGTCTTTCCACCCGCATTGGCTCCGCTGATGATCAGAGTTCGGATCGACTCTCCCATACTGAGGTCAATCGGGATGACCTGAACCCCTTTCTGGAGGCTGAGGAGAGGGCTTCTCGCCTCCCTCATCATGATCTTTCCATCCCCATTCAACCCGGGCCTGATCCCTTTTAAAAGGAGGGTCAGTCTGGCCATGGCATAAAGGAGATCCAGCTCCCCGAAGATTTCAAAATCGCTCCGGAGAGACTGAACTTCTTCTCTCATCCTCTCAGAGAGGTCTGCGAGAATCCGGTATTCCTCCTCCTTCTCCTCTGATGTGAGGATATTGATCTCATTGTTGAAAGGCACGACCTGGAGGGGTTCGAAAAAGAGGCTCATTCGGCTATGGGACTGGTCATGGATGATTCCCTCGAGCCGGTGTTTGAAATCGGATTTGATGAGGAGGACATACCTCCCGTTTCTTAAAGTGATAAAATCTTCCTGAAAGATCGGCTGGAGGTCTTCCCGGTGGAGGAGGCGTTCAAGGACTCCCTTTGCCTTCTCTCTGACCGCTCCCAATCGATGGCGAATATCCGAAAGGCCCGGGCTGGCTCGATCGAGGATCTCGCCTTTCGTATGGATGGCATGGAGGATCTCTTTTTCGAGAGCCTTGAGAGAGGAAAGTTTCGAAATTTTCTCCTGAAGAGAGGGAGCTTTCACCTCCGATTTAAGAAAGAACTTTCTGAGCCCCTTTCCCAACACCATCAATTGGTGAATATTTAGTATCTCCTGAACCTCGAGGACCGCGCCCTCCATCTCTAATCTCTTCAGAAGGTCCCCAATGTCCTTCAGCCCCCTGAGTGGGAGATCTCCTGCGGTTTCAAGGATTTCTTTCAGTTCGATGACTTCGGTTAATCTTGATTCGATGAGGAAGCGATCCGGGGTGGGCCTCAGGGCCAGGCACCGCTTCTTGCCAAGAGGTGAGATTGAGAAATCTTTTAAAATGTCTAAAAGGGAGTGGAACTCTAAAATCTTAAGGGAACGATGATCCATAAAAAAAGGAAACCGCTTTATTGACGGGAAGGAAAGTTAAGGGAAAAGCCTCTCCTTGACCAGTTGATTGATCACTTTGCCGTCTGCTTTCCCCCCCAATCTCGGCATGAGGGCTTTCATCACTTTCCCCAAATCCTTCAGGGACGAGGACTGGGTCTCCTGAATCGTCTCATCGATGATCTTGATGATTTCTTCTTGGCTGATCGGTTGAGGCAAAAAGGATTTCAGAATCTCTATTTCCATCTTCTCTTTCTCTGCCAGATCGTTACGACCTCCGGCCTGAAACTGTTCGATGGATTCCTCGCCCTTTCTCACCATCCCCTGGATGACCTTGAAGATATCCTCGTCCTCCAGCTTTCTTCTCAGTTCGATCTCTTTGTTCTTTGAAGACGAACGAATCATCCGGATGGTAGAGAGCCGGATCTTATCATTCGTCTTCATCGCCTGCTTCATCTCTTCGAGTAATTTTTCTTCCAGGTTCATCCTTAACCTCGATCGATGGTTTTCCGCATCCTTTTCATTGCCCTCTTCTGGGCGGCCAGCGCTTTTTTCTTCCTTTTGATGCTTGGCTTTTCATAATGTTCTCTTTTCCGAACTTCTGATAAGACCCCTGTTTTTTCAACCTGTTTCTTAAATCGCCGGAGTGCATTTTCGAAGGACTCATTCTCTTTAATCCTGACGTCTGGCATCCATCTTTTCCCTCCTTTCATCCTTTAATTTAAACGCTAAATTATAGGATTTTTTACAATAAAGTCAAATTTTTTGTCAATTTTTATGAGCCCCCACCAAACCATTTGATTTTTTAGAGTGGGTTTGATAACGTAGGACGAATCTTTAAAGCAGGGTTAAAGACTTTACCTTAACGTTGCACAAAAAGGGAGGCAAGTGTGCTTACAAACCTTTACAATTGCGGATTATTTTATCGTTTATGGGGAACATACGATGTCACCTGAGGTGGCCTTTGGATTTTGCTTGGAAACTGGGTAGCCAAACGTTTAAAGGTGCCGCTGTAAAGGTTTTGGAAACTGCGGTTTCCCGTGTCCGCCCAGCACACCCGCCCCCTTTTTATATAATTTTTATGCAACTGTGAGGTCTATTTTGATCCTATCTTGAGACTGGTCATCAAAAGGCCTATTTAAACAACAGGCATCAAGGTAAATCTTCACTAAATTACCCCTTTATAATTGACACTTTTGCCTAACGTTTCGAGTGCCTGAGAAGGGCAAAGCCTTTGGGTGTTAACCTCAAGCACCATGTTAGCCGTCCGTTGCAGGCATTCTTATAAATCTTTAAGGTATTGTAACTTCTTTTTCCTTCATTAAACTGGAAAGAGAATTGAGGACAAAATCCTTTGCGTCGAGAATTTCGAGAAGAACGGGTTCCCCGTCTTTTGAAAAATGGATAATCATCTGCCCTTCTTCTTCAGCATAGTCTATCTGCTTATCCGAGAGTTCAATGAGAAGGGCATCTACATCTTTACTATATCTAATCTTTCTCATATCGGGACCTCCTCCCCGGATAAAGGGTTACAACATAAATCATGTCAGGCAATGTTTCGTAAATAACTCTGAGAACATGAGTGTCATCAAACCCCTTTTGGGCAATTAGTCTTTCTTTGTAGCCTTTATCTATTTATCGTTCTGACAACATTTTCAACAATTTCTTTTGACACATCCATACCATGAGACCTCAATATCTCAATTTTCAGCAATGAATGTGGGCTAAATTCTATATCATTTGGCATAAGTTATTTTAACTCAAAAGGATGTTTTTTAGATATACTGTTGATAGCCGTCCGTTATAGGCATTCGAAAATAGAACCGCCCCCTTTTCTTTTGAAACTGGTATCTGCCGTTGCGGGCAAATCTTTTTAAAATGAATTATGAAGGTTTGACCCTATAGTCTGATTAAGTACTTGCTGCTTATGCTTATGTTTTCGTATCCAAATTATCATAACCATTGAAGATGTCAATTGTTTTTCGTGAGATTTCTGAAAAAGTCCAGAAATCTCTGATTACACACCTGCCTGTCGGTAGGCAGGGATTATGAAATGATTACAACGATTAGAAACGCGTTCAAGGTAATGCTGAAAAGGCAAGAAGGCATGTTTAGCCCGTTAGAAATAATGCCCCGCTCGGTTTCGAGTCGCAACGACTGGAATTTCTAACGGGGTTTATTAAAACCAATTGAGGGTTTTAGTTTTCATTTTAGCGCCCTTGTTACATCGGAATTCAAAACGATATTTTTAAAATACCTCCGTTTACTTCAAAAGAATCATGAATCCATTAACATCCTGAAATTATTGTATTACCGTGACCATTTAGAGTTTTTCCGCTTCATTATTGAAGACCCTTTCAATGCCCTTTCTCAGAGCTTGTTCATGAATTCAAAAAAAGTGCTTGACAAGAGATAGGGAGTATGGTAGAAAACCAAAAACTTGATTAGTTTTCTGGTTGACATGGAATCGGAAAAAAGAGCGCAGATTCTAAATCATGCCAAAAAGAGGTTTGAACGGTTTGGCTTCAGTAAAACGACCGTTGATGAAATCGCCAGGGACGCCGGCATTTCGAAACGAACCTTATACCAGGAATTTGAAAATAAAGAGAAGATGCTCGAAGAGCTTCTGATGTTTGAAGCTTTGTCGGTTAGAAAGGCCATCCTGAACCAGATCAATAAAATCACCGAACCCGCAGAGAAACTCCAGAACTACATTCGATTGTCCAACAAGTATCTCGAACAGAATCCATTTATCGTCAATATCCTGAATGACGAATCTGGCTTCTTTTCCCCATTTCTCAAGGAAAAGCCCCATGTTATTGAAACGGGGATAGAGGAGATTTTTACTTCTATTTTAAAAGAGGGCATCGAGAAAGGCGTCTTCCGTAAGATGGATGAGAAGGTCGTTGGGCGCTGCCTTTTCTTATTATTTAAGGGTTTTACTTATGGCAGACGGAATGCTCACAACCCCTCCGGACCAAACCAGACGAATGAATTTATCAATTTTATTATGAGTGGAGTTGTAACCCCTCAGTTATAGTTCTTTTTATCCCCCTTTGGCAAAGGGGGATAAAGGGGGATTTTAAAATTATGCTTGGAAAATCTCCCCTTCCCCCTCTTTGCCAAAGAGGGGTATAAAGATATATTTGTATTGCTTGTACCAGTAACTGAGGCATTATGCAGTGTTGTCGCCAGATAAGCGAAGGTCTCCATTGAGTGAATAGTCTATGAGCCGATTTTCAATTCACCTTGAACGAAATGGTTCGGTGAGCTTAATTCACATGACCAGCCGGTTTCTTGGCATCCCCATTTTTAAGGTTTACGCCTTTTATGTCGATAGACTTTTGGTTGATACAGGTTTTTCACGCTGCCGGAAGGGGTTTCTGAAAGTCTGTGATGAGCTTCCCGGCATCGATGCCGTGGTCAATACGCATCACCATGAGGATCATACGGGCAACAATTTCTGGGTTGCCGATAAATATGGGATCCTTCCCCAGGCCCATCCCGGAACAACTTCCTATATGAAATCTCCCTCCAGGTGGATCAGACTTTACCGGCGCTTCGTCTGGGGAACGCCTCCTCCTTCTAAAATGGCTCAGGTGGATTCTGAAGTCCGGACCAAAAATCACAGATTTTTAGTCATTCCTACCCCCGGGCACTCGGATGACCATATCTGCCTCTATGAGCCTGACGAGGGCTGGTTGTTTTCAGGAGATATGTTTCTCGACGAAGAGGTGAGATACACGAGAGAGGACGAAGATGTCTATGCGCTTCTCGATTCTCTGAAAAAAATTGCTCCTCTCCACATTCGCAAGATGTTCTGTTCTTTCGGCGGCGTCATCGAGAGACCCGGAGAGGCCCTTCGGAATAAAATCGATTTCCTGGAAAATCTCCGCGAAAAAGTTGAGGAGGGATTGAGGCAGGGGTTATCCTCTCAGGAAATTCAAAAGAACCTCCTTGGATCCGGAGACCGATTCCGTTTTGTCACCTCAGGTCAAATCTCCAAAAAAAATACGATCCAAGCATTTCTTAAAAGAAAAGGGGTGGAACAATGAACCAGAGAATCAGAAAAGCGGCAGTTTTAGGAGCGGGTGTGATGGGGAGTACGATTGCGGCCCATCTGGCTAATGTAGGGATTCCTTCCTTTCTACTCGATATTGTCCCATCGGGACTGACTGATGCAGAGAAAAAGAAGGGATTAACTCCCGAGAGTCTCGAATTCAAAAACCGATTTGCCATTCAGGGCAAGAAAAATATTCAGGAGGCGCGCCCGGCTCCTCTCTACCTGAAAGAGGAGGCGGAACTGATTACCGTGGGAAACTTCGAGGATCATCTCTCCTGGGTCTCGGAGGCCGATTGGATAATTGAAGTGGTCCTTGAAAATTTGAATGTCAAAAAGGAGCTATTCAAAAAGCTGATCCCCTTTTTGAAAGAAGGATCGGTGGTCAGTTCGAATACCTCGGGCATCTCCATTCAGAAGATGTGCGAGGGTTTCCCCGGAAACTTTGAAGAACGTTTTTTAGGGACTCACTTTTTCAATCCACCGAGGTATATGAAACTTCTGGAGATCATTCCTGCTCGATCCACATCAAAGGCTGTTGTCAAACAGATGGCTGAGGTGGGTGAGAAGGTTTTAGGAAAAGGAGTGGTCTATGCCAAGGATACACCTAACTTCATCGGAAACCGGGTTGGAGCATTTGCAGGGGCCGTTACCATGAGGACAGCGATCGAGGATGGCTATCTGATTGAGGAGATCGATCAGATCACCGGGCCTGCCATCGGAAGAACGAAGTTGGCTACGTTCAAGCTTGCTGATCTGGTGGGACTTGATGTCATGGCCCATGTTTCTAAAAATCTCTATGACAGCCTACCAGAGGGCAAAGAAAAAGAATATTTCAAGCCATCTCCTTTTATCGAACAGATGATCAAAAACCAGTGGTTGGGTCAGAAGACCAAGCAAGGTTTTTATAAACGGGCGAAAGGGGAAGGAAAAGACGAAACCCTGGTTTTGGATTATGAAAAAGTTGAATACCGAACCCAAAAGAAAGCGAATTTTCCTTCTGTGGAAGCGAGCAAAAATATTGAGGATGTCAGAGAACGGATTAAGACTATGGTCACGAGTCCGGATCGAGGAGGCCAGCTTGCCTGGAAGATTTTGAAAAAAACCCTCCTTTATGCAGCAGAGAGGATTCCCGAAGTTTCTGATGATATCCTCAATATCGATCGGGCGATGAGGTGGGGATATAACTGGGAGCTGGGGCCGTTCGAACAATGGGATGCCATCGGTTTGAAATCGTCGGTCCAAAGAATGGAAAAGGAAGGAGAGGTTATTCCCCCGCTTGTGGAGAAACTCCTCAGCAAGGGGTATTCCTCATTTTATGAAAGAAAGGAAGGTCATGTCTCCTTCTTTGACCTTGGATCCAGTCAATACCAGGGGATCGAAGAAAAACCAGAGATCATTCTTTTGCCCAGCCTGAAGGAAAGGAAGAAGACTCTGCTTTCGAATCCTGGAGCCAGCCTCATCGATCTGGGAGAAGGGGTCGCGTGCCTTGAATTTCATTCGAAGATGAATTCCATCGGAGCGGATACCGTTCAGATGATCAGAGACTCCCTGAAAGAGGTGGAAGAAAAATTCGATGGTTTAGTCATAGGAAACCAGAGCGAAAACTTCTCCGTCGGGGCGAACCTGATGCTCATGCTCTTTGAAATCCAGGATGAGAACTGGGATGACATCGATATGATGGTGAAGGCTTTTCAAGATGTTCTGATGGCGGTTAAATATTTCGAAAAGCCAGTGGTGGCTGCCCCTTTCGGGATGACGCTTGCAGGAGGATGTGAAATTTGTCTTGCCTGTGCCAGGATACGAGCGGCTGCCGAGACCTATATGGGCCTCGTTGAAGTAGGGGTTGGTCTCATTCCGGCAGGCGGCGGGACAAAAGAGATGCTCCTCCGTTGCATAGAGGGTATTCCGCCAGGAGTCACGGACGTAGAATTACTCCCGTTCGTTAGAAAGGCTTTTGAGACAGTCGCGATGGCCAAGGTGGCGACCAGCGCAAAAGAAGCGCAACAATTGGGTTATATGAGAATGACGGACAAAGTGACAGTCAATCGAGATTTTCTCATCCATGACGCTAAAAATACCGTTCTTGATCTTGTCAAAGAAGGCTATCGGTCACCTCGGCCCAAAAAAAATATTAAAGTCATGGGAGAGAGAGGGCTTGCCCTTCTTCAAATGGGTCTCTTCTATATGAGAGAAGGTGGTTATATCAGCGAATACGATGAGCATGTGGCTAAGAAGGTTGCCCACATTTTGGCAGGAGGAAACCTGCCAGACGGGACCGAAGTGACCGAACAGTATATCCTGGATCTCGAGAGGGAAGCCTTTTTGAGCCTCTGCGGCGAGGTCAAAACCCAGGAACGAATCGAACATATGCTGAAGAAAGGAAAACCACTTAGAAACTGATCAATTCAAAATAGTAACCCCTTCCTCCCTCCCCTTAAATTAAGGGGAGGCGAGGTGGGGTTAACTATGCAATTTACAATTTTCGTATCACTTTAGCTGTTTGAAATCGTCTTGTAAAATCCCTCCCAACCTCCCTTTTCCAAAGGGAGGAGAAATCTTTCCCCCTTTTGACAAAGGGGGATAAAGGGGGATTAGAACAGTTTTTTCAAAGCGCTAAAGTGTTACCAATTTTCAATGATTTTTAGGAAATGGAGGTTGTGAAATGAGAGAAGCGGTTGTGGTATCGGCGGTAAGGACGGCAGTGGGTAAGGCCCCCAAGGGGATTCTGAAGGATACAAGGCCGGATGATATTGGCGCCCTGATCATTAAGGAAGCGGTTGCCAGAGCCCCTGGCCTGAAGGTGGAAGAAATTGATGATGTCGTCATTGGGTGCGCCTTTCCTGAATCGGACCAGGGACTGAACCTGGCCAGAGTCTTAGCCATGAGAGCGGGGTTCCCTTTTACGATACCAGGGCAGACGGTTAACCGGTTTTGTTCCTCGGGACTCCAGGCTATCGCCACGGCGGCCTATGAGATCATGGTGGGATCCGTGGACGTGATGGTCGCTGGTGGCGTGGAGTTTATGAGTCAGGTTCCAATCATGGGTTTGACCCCTTCGCCCAACCCCTATTTGGTTGTGCATAACCCTCAGGCATACACCTCGATGGGACTCACTGCCGAAAATGTGGCTGAGCGGTTTGGTATCTCAAGGGAAGACCAGGATCGTTTTGCCCTCTCGAGCCACCAGAAGGCAGCGAGAGCAATTAAAGAGGGAAAGTTCAAAGAGGAAGTTCTTCCTATTCTCGCGAAAGTTAAAGAGGTTCAAAAGGACGGAACGGTAAAGATCAAAGAGGTCCCCTTCGACACAGAGGAAGGGGTTCGTTATGATGCCTCTTATGAAGGGATGGCTTTGCTCAAGCCTGCCTTTAAAGCGAAAGGCACGGTGACCGCCGGCAATTCTTCTCAGACGAGTGACGGAGCAGCGGCTTTAGTCCTGATGTCAAAGGAAAAGGCAACATCGCTCGGCCTCAAACCGATGGCGGTTTTCCGGTCCTTTGCGGTGGCCGGAGTTCCGCCCGACGTGATGGGCATCGGCCCGGTTTTTGCCGCTCCAAAGGCAATCAAAAAGGCCGGTCTTAAAATTGGAGATATCGGACTGGTTGAGTTGAACGAAGCCTTTGCATCTCAGGCCCTCTATGTCATCAGGGAGCTTGGCTTGAATCCGGAGATCGTCAATGTCAACGGGGGCGCTATTGCCGTGGGGCATCCCCTTGGATGCACGGGCGCAAAGCTGACCACCAACCTGCTTTATGAGATGAAGCGAAGAAATGTCCGCTACGGCCTGGTGACGATGTGCATCGGCGGAGGCATGGGAGCGGCCGGAGTCTTTGAAAACATCAATGCAAAATGAAAATTGCAAAGTTAACAATTGGTTAAAGAACATTGCAAAATGCAAATTACAAAATTAGCAATTAGCAATATGAGATCAATGGAATTTGATTTTCATTGCTAATTTTTCAATGTTAATTTTACAATGATAATTGATCTTTTCAAAGGAGGTTGCCATGGAAGGATTTGTGAAGGGGGGAGCGTTTTTGTTGGAGTCGATTTCGCCTCAGGAGGTTTTCACTCCGGAGGAATTTAATGAAGAACAGCGGTTGATTGCAAAGGCCGCAACGGAGTTCGTTGTCGGCGAGCTTGAGCCCGTGAAGGATGAGATCGAAACATTGAAAGAAGGTCTTCTACCAGGCCTGCTCAGGAAGGCCGGAGAACTGGGGTTCCTTTCAGGGGACATCGCAGAGGAATATGATGGTCAGGCGCTGGATAAGGTCAGCATCATCCTGATGATGGAGAAACTGTCTCAGGGCGGAGGCTCCTTCATGACCGCCTATGCCGTGCATACGGGCATTGGCTCTCTTCCGATCATCTTCTTCGGGAACAAGGATCAGAAGAAACGCTACCTTCCAAAGATTGGCACAGGAGAGATGATCCCTGCCTATGCGCTGACCGAGCCAGAGGCAGGCTCCGACGCCCTGAATGCGAAAACCACAGCGGCGCTCAGTCCGGATGGAAAGCATTATATCCTCAACGGTCAGAAACAGTTCATCTCCAATGCGGGATTTGCGGATTTGTTCGTCACCTATGCCAAAGTGGATGGGAACAAATTCACCTCCTTTATTGTCGAGAGAAAATTTGAAGGCGTCTCCCTTGACGAAGAAGAGAATAAGATGGGGATGAAGGGCTCTTCCACACGGAGCGTGATCTTCTCCGATGCCAAAGTGCCGGTGGAGAATGTGCTGGGAGAAGTCGGAAAAGGCCATGTCGTCGCCTTCAATACGCTCAATATCGGCCGATTTAAGCTGGGCGGAGGATGCTTGGGATCATCGAAATTTGCCCTTCAGGATGCGGTGACCTATGCGAAGCAGAGGGTCCAGTTCGGAAAGCCGATTGCGGAGTTCGGACTCATCAAACATAAGATCGCGGAAATGGCGATTCGAACCTTTGCCACGGAGAGCATGGTTTACCGGACGGCGGCCCTGGTGGACCGGATTCTCCAGAAGGTCGATTACAATGCCGAGGATGTTGGGATTCAAATGGCGAATGGAATAGAGGAATATGCCATTGAGGACTCGATCAACAAGGTCTATTCCTCAGAGATGTTGGACTACATCGTGGATGAAGCCGTCCAGATCCACGGAGGATACGGATATATTCATGATTATGCGATCGAGCGGGGCTACCGGGACTCCCGAATCAATCGTATCTGGGAAGGGACGAATGAGATCAACCGCCTTCTCATCGTGGATATGCTGACGAAGCGGGCGATGAAAAACCGCCTTCCCGTGCTGGTGGCGGCCCAGAAGGTGGCCAACGAACTTCTCACCCTACGGCCCAAAGTGGAGACGGATGACGGAAAGCTCACGTTGCAGAAGGAGATGGTGGAGATGTCGAAGAAGATCGGACTTCTGGTGACGGGGGCAGCCGTCCAGAAGTATATGGCAAAACTGGCGGATGAGCAGGAGGTCCTGGCGCTGATCAGCGATATCATCATCGAAGTCTTTGCCATGGAGAGCGCATTGCTCAGGGCGTTGAAGTCGATGGAAAAGTTTGGGGAAGAGAAAGCCAAGCTCCAGAAGACGATCGTGAGGGTCTATGTCAATGACGGTTTTAACAGGGTGGAGGGGTTTGCCAAGCAGGCTCTTTCAGCCATTGCAGAAGGAGACACGCTCAGAACGCAGTTGTCCGCCCTCAAGAAACTGACCCGTTTCACCCCCGTCAATACAGTGGCATTGAGAAGGGAGGTTGCGGACTATACGATTAAGATGGGGAAGTATCCGTTTTAAAAATAACCCATAAATAAAACCCCTCCATTTCCCCTTGCCTTAAAGGGGAAATGGAGGGGTTGGGTTGATACTGAAAGCCAGTCAGCAAACTTACAACTTCATGCCAATCATTCTTCTTAAAAGAATATCCTCCACATTCCGCCGGGCATCTAATACGGATAAAACATAGACCTTTCTCTCTGATATCCTATAGATAATTCTCCATGGTGAGACGATTAATTCACGATACAGAGTAATCCCCTGATCTTGAAGCTCAGGGACGATCCGGCCTCTATCTGGGAAAGTATGAAGGTTTGATGTTTTTTGCTTTATCTTCTTAAATACTTCGTAAGCGTGTGCGGGGCTGTCTCCGGCAATGTATTCAATGATGTCTGTAAGATCTTTTTCTGAGGTTTCCGACCATCTGACGTCGTAGGCTTTCTTCATCTCATTTTTTCTTTCAGGATATTTTCGATATCTGCAAATACTTCCTCCTGAGACTTTGATTTCCCGTTTTTTATATCTTTCTCGCCCTGAGAAATCAGTTTTAAGATACCGATGGCATTTCGCATGCGCTGGTAGCTTTCGGGATCTTGGAGTATGGCTTTGGGCTCTCCGTTCTGAGTGATGATAACAGGTCGATGGGTTTGGTTGATTTGCTCCAATAAATCAGCCGCTCTTGATTTAAGGTAGGTAATCGGTTTGATATCTTTTAAAATATTCATCTCTTACCCTCCGGTCTATACATGGTACCATATTCAGACCTGTTGTCAAGTGTCGCTCGTTGCTTTTACAGTCCCAGGTAGGTTTTGCGGAGGACTTCGTCCTGGAGGAGTTGGTCGCCGGGTCCTTCGGCGATGATTTTTCCGGAGGAGAGGACATAGTTGCGGGAGGACATTTTGAAAACCGTGCTCACCTCCTGCTCAATGAGCAGGACGGTGATGCCTAACTCGTGGATCCCTCGGATCTTCTGAAATACCTCCGTTCGCAAAAGGGGGGCAAGTCCTGTCGAGGGCTCATCAATGCAGAGCAGTTTGGGTTTGGACATCAATGCCCTGCCAATGGCGAGCATCTGCTGCTCCCCGCCGGAGAGGGTCCCGGAGATCTGGTTCGGTCGATCCCGCAGTACGGGAAAAAGTTGATAAACCTTGCTAAGGTTATCACGAATTTGGTCCTTATCCTTCAACAGGTAAGATCCGGCCATCAGATTATCGAGCACGGTCATCTCCCGGAACGGTCTTCGCCTCTCCGGACAGAGGATCAGGCCCCGTTTCACAATTTCATGGGCAGGGACCTGATCGATTCGTTCTTTATCAAAGGTGACTGTTCCCTCAAGAATAATATCGCCGTGGGTTGACCTTCGCGTAATCTCCCTTTCCCAGGCCACCAGTCCGGTGATGGCCCTTAGAAGGGTCGATTTGCCAGCCCCATTGGGGCCCACCAGGCTGACCAGTTCACCCGTATCGACGCCCATGCTCAAATGGTTAATGAGCATGGCCTTGTCATACCAGACCGATAAATTGGCGACTTCAAGCAACACGCCTAAATCCCTCCTTTGCCGAGGTAGGCTTCAATCACGCAGGGGTCTTTGATGATTTCATCGGGCGTTCCGCTTCCAATGAGGGTCCCGAAATTCAAGACGATGATGTGATCCACAATCTTCATCAACCATTGAAGCTTATGTTCGACGATGATCATGGCCGGTCCCTCGCTATGCAATCGGCCGAAACGGCCGCCCTTGTGCAACCGCTTGATCGATTTGGCCATGAGATCAGTCTCGGCCGGACTGAGCCCGCCGAAAGGCTCATCGAGAAGGAGCAAATCCGGCTCCGTAGCCACGGCCCGCGCCACCTCCAGCCTTTTCAGGTCGCCCTGTGAAAGCGTGGAGGCCTTTTCTCTCGCCATGTCTGAAATGCCTGCAAATTCCAGGGCGTCCATGGCCTTTGCCTCCAAACGCTTGACCCATTCCCCTCTCTTCATGGCGCGCGGGGACAGGCAGGAGACCATGACATTGGCAATGATCGGGAGGCGACGGAAGGGTCTCATGTTCTGGAAGGTGCAGGCAATGCCCATATTGACGATATCCCAGGTTTTTCTGCCCACTATCTCCTTTCCCATGAAACGGACGCTTCCGGTATCCGGCTTGAGAATGCCGGTCATCAACCGCAGAAGCGTGGTCTTGCCGGCGCCGTTCGGGCCTATCAGACCCAGGATCTGATCCCTTTCCATGGAAAAGGTGACGTCGTTGACCGCACGAAGACCGCCAAAGTTTTTAGTGAGCCCTTTAATCTGAAGGAAGGGTTGGGTCATATTAGCTCTCTTCTACCTCTTCTCTTAACTCCCTGCGCGAAACCTTTCCCACGTCCGTTTTGGGAAGCTCGCCCCTGAATTCGATGATTTTGGGAACTTTGTAGTGAGCGAGGTTCTCTTTGCAAAAGGCGATAATTTCTTCTTCAGAAATTTTCCCTCTGGCTTCGCTTTCCAGAACCACATATGCCTTGATGAGCTGACCCACTTTTGGGTCAGGCACTCCCACGACGCCAGCCGCCTTGATTTTAGGATGTTTGTAAAGGACTTCTTCGACATGCCTGGCGAAAACGGAATAACCTTTGTACTTAATGAGATCCCGTTTGCGGTCAAAGAAGTGAAAATAACCCTCCTCATCCATACTGACCAAATCTCCGGTCCTGAGCCACTTTTCTCCGTCAATGTCGATCAATGCCTCGCGGGTTCCCTCTTCTCTTTTCCAATAGCCCTGCATGATGTTCGGGCCGTTGAGGATCAATTCCCCAACTTCACCGGGCGGCACGAAATTCACGCCTTCGTATTCAACGATGGCGGCCTTCACACCGGGCAGGGGGACTCCGAAAGAACCCTTTTTTGGCCTGTGAATAGGGCTGCCGTGGCTGATGGCAGTGGTCTCGGTCATCCCATACCCCTCAAAGATCTTCGACCCGGTTCTCCTCTCCCATGCATCAATGGTCGATTCATGAAGGGTATCCGCACCGCAGGCGATCAGTTTGAGCCGCTTCCAATTGACCCTGTCTGTTTTTTCATACTCTTTGAGATATTCAAACAAGGTGGGCACGCCATAGAATGCGGATGCCTGGTATCTTTCCATGGCTGACAGGATATCGTCTATGTCAGGCGTGGTGAAAAGGACCATGGTGAACCCCTGACAGAGACTACCGAGCATTACGACCACCTGACCATAGATGTGGAAAAAGGGAAGAAAGGCCATAACCAGTTCGTTGCCTTCTTCGAAGAAAGGCCAGAATCCTCTGACTTGCGCCTGTAAAGCCACCATATTGGCGTGGGTAAGGATAGCCGCTTTGGGAAGCCCGGTGGTGCCCCCTGTATAGGGAAGGGCGGCAATGTCCTTCGCCGGGTCGATGGATACCCGGGGAGGCTGGGGCGGGTGCTTCTTGATGAGGTCCTGGAATTGAAGGAGGCCGGCTTCCTTCATAAACTTGGGCGTTGGGACGTGCAAATCCCCATAGACTTTTCCCAGAGCACTTTTCCCCAGGATCTTTTTGAGCGTCGGGAGGTATTCTGCAATATTGGTCAGAACCACATTCTTGAGCCCAACACCGGCTTTCTCCACATTATCATAAAGAATGTCCTGGCAGACCACTGTTGTTGCATCACTGTCCTGGAGCTGATGTTTTATTTCATGGCTGGTGTAAACCGGGCTGATTGGGGTGACTTTTGCGCCGACCTTCAGGGAAGCAAAATAGGCGATCACATACTGGGGACAGTTTAAGAGGTAGAGGGCCACTGTATTCCCCTTTTTTACTCCTAAATCGGCAAGAGCCGCAGAAAAACGGTCGATCAGCTCTTTCAGATTTGAATAGCTGATCTTTTTCCCATAGAAGATCAATGCGGTCTTGTTGGAAAATTTTTCAGCCATCTGGTCAAAGAGGTCCGGAACGGATAGGGAGGGTATGTCCACGGCGCCAGCAACGCCCTCGGGATAATATTTCAACCAGGGTTTTGCAGCATAGGCTTCCTTTGCGTTCATGGTTTACCTCACAATCGAATTGACACAGACATCGGAAAATCTCCCCTCGCCCCTCCCGTGGTCGGGTCTATTCGACTTTGCCAAAGAGGGGTAACTCCTCCCTTTGGAAAAGGGAGGTAGGGAGGGATTTTACGAATCAATGTCGTCATTTAGACTATTCCTAATCCAACGATGCCGTACAAATCCGGCACGTATCACGCATGGCGACATTTCTGATTTTACACCGGGGACACTCCTTTTCTGTCTTGTCCCTCAGCCAACGAAAGAGGCCATCAGGCATATAGAGAAGAATGAGCAGGACGACACACGCGAACATCAGTATTCTGTAATCCTGCCAGAAGCGCAGAAGCTCCATCAACGGGAAAAGAACGAATACCGCCCCCACCGGGCCATAGATGGTCGCAATTCCGCCGAAGATGGCCCAGATGACCACCTGGAAGGACATGGACACTTCAAGGGTTGAGGGACCTGCAATCCTCATAAAATGGGCATAGAGGCCTCCGGAAATTCCGGCAAAAAAACCGCTGAGGCAGAACGCCAGAAGCTTGTAGCGTATGGTGTTAATGCCGGCGGCCCTGACAGCCAGTTCATCCTCCCGGATGGCGTGAAAAATAATGCCGGTATTGGAGTTGGTGATCTTCCACATGATGGCGCACAGGCCGAGCATGACCACGACAGCGATGTAGTAATTCGCAACGCGAGACCTGGCCAACCGGGCGATCCCGGAAATCCCTAATTCTCCGCCCGTGAGGTCAGGAAAGGCAAAGACGATGCCCATCAGGATGATGGGGAAGGCAAGAGTGGTCAGGGCCAGATACGTCCCTCTGAGCCTGAGACACGGTATCCCTATGACCAGGCCTGCGAGAACCGCGCCCAATGCGCCAAGAGGAATAGTGCCCCATGGAGGAATCCCCGCATATTTATTGAGCATAGCTGCGCTATAGGCCCCAACTCCGAAGAAGAGGGCATGTCCGAAATTCATCTGGCCGGTAAAACCGGAGAGCAGATCCCAGCTTGCCGCCAGAATTGCAAAGATGCTGGTGAGCGTGAGAATTCGAAGGAGGTAGGGATCTTCGGTAAAGAGAGGCAAGAGGAGAAGAAAAAGAAAGAAGAGCGCCACGACGACACGGGATGGGAGAACAAGCGCTTCGTTTTTAATTATGGTAAACAGCTTTCTCAAGTTGAATAGAATGAGGGTCATATCTACCCCGTTAGGCGTTTAAGAAACCAAGTTATTATTGTTCTCAAAATAGTAACGACATCGATTTGTAAAATCCCTCCTAACCTCCCTTTGCTAAAGGGAGGAATTACCCCTCTTTGGCAAAGTCGAATAGACCCGACCACGGGAGGGGCGAGGGGAGATTTTCCAACGCCTATGTCAATTCAATTTTGAGAATCTTAGTAATTGTAGCACCCTCGTTTATCGGGGGCGCCCCTTGCCTCTTTACGTCGGCATTAAATGCCGACGCTACAAAAGATAAAATATTCATAACGACTGCCCCGATGTCCCGCTCTTAACAGGATTCCGGGCGAAGTTCCAGACGAGGCGTAGAAAGCCTATCTTTCTTCCTCAAAAGAGACGCCAAAGAGGCCTTCTGGCCGTATGAGCAAAACCAGGATCATGATGGAGAGGGCCACCGAACCCTTCAGAAAGGCGCCCATGGGAGCGAGAAAGACGACCAGCGCTTCAGCAAAGCCCAGGATATACGCCCCCAGGAAGCTGCCCTTGAGGCTGCCCAATCCGCCCAGTACAACGACTGCCATCATCATGATCAGCGGGTGCATCCACATGTGCGGTTCAAGTACGGTCAGAGGGACGACGATGGCGCCTGTGAAAGCGGCTAACCCGACGGAGAGTCCCATGGTCGCCATAGCCACGCGGGCCTCGTTGATCCCCATGAGATTAGCCACTTCCCTGTCCTGAGCAGTGGATCGCACGGCAAGACCCAGCTTGGTCCTCATCAAAAGGGCCCAAAGCACTGCCAGAATTAGCAATGCCGCGCCAAAAGTCAAAAGCTGTTGATAAAAGACTTTCACACCGAGAATGACATGATACCCCTTGATCAGCTTGGGGACGCTTAAATAGGAGCCTGTGAAGATGAGGCCCATGACTTCCTGAAAGGCCATAGCGAGCGCGATGGTTGCTATCAGCACGGCGCCATGATGCTCCCGGATGGGGTTGATGAAAAGCTTGTAGGAGATGATGCCCAACAAAGTGACCAGGACAATGGCTGCAACCATGCCCCACAGGGGATGGAAGCCCATATTGTGGGTGACAAAATAGATGCAGTAAGCCGCCACCATGTAGAAGGCAGTGTGGGCGATATTCACGATGCGGGCCACGCCGAAGATAAGGGAAAACCCAATGGCGAGAAGGGCGAATACACTCCCGCTGATGAGACCGCTTATGATGATGTCAATAAGGAGATTCATGGGACCTCATGATATAGAATTGTAAAAATCTCCCCTCGCCCCTCCCGTGGTCGGGTCTATTCGACTTTGCCAAAGAGGGGTAATTCCTCCCTTTGGCAAAGGGAGGTTAGGCGGGATTTTATTAATCAATTTTCACAACTCTTATTTCTTATACTTCTCGATGACCCATGGCGGTATCTTAAAGGGAACCATTCCCTTGTAGGTGATCTCGGGCGCCTCCGGAGTTGCCTTCCACTTGTTGGGCCAGAAACCCTTCAGCTCACCGTCCTGCCATTGAACTCCCAGCGCTGTAAGAAATCCCGGGCCCCATCTGAGCTCATGGAGATGTCGTCCTTCGGCATCCTTGAGGTATGCTACTGTGCCGGAAGAGCTCTTGTGCACACGGGTCTCCATGACGGGTATCAGCTTTTCAGGATCGAGGGTTCCGAGCTGCTCAATAACCGGAGCAAGCGAGTTGACAATAACGGAGTAAGTGTCCGCAGTATAGGTCGGGGTTTCGCCAAATCTCTTCACATAGGTGTCAACAAAAGCTTTAGTGAGTTCGTTGGACTCAACCCCGCGGGCATAGGTATTCATGGTTGCTACATAGTTCCCCATTCCCCGGGTGGCCTGCCAGAAGGCATCCTTCTGGGCCTCCACATTGATGCCGACCTGAACAGCCGGGATCTTAAGTTCACCCGCCTGCCGGGCAAAAGGAATTCCTACCGAGGCTGAAAAGATCGTAAAGATAATATGCGCCTCTGAACGTTGAATGGCAGAAAGTTCCGCTGTGACATCCGTGGCTACCGGAGAAGGTCTCCAGATGCCAGCGATCTCCATGCCCATGGCGGGAATGGCGCCCTCACCCCCTTTAATCATGGGTTCGGTCCATTCGGCCTTTTCCGCGGCAATCGCCACTTTCACTTTGGGTATGTTTAAGGATCCTTTCAAGATGGCTCCAACAGTGGCCAGATGGATAAAACTCGTTCTGCCAAGGAATGTGGAATTGAAGGGCGAGCCACGGAACCAGTATTTGTAGGTTTTATAGTCCCTGGCCACCCGGTTACAGAGCTCGTCATGGGCAGCCCCAACGCCGATGAAGATCTTCTTATTCTCCATGGCAATGTCCTGCATGGGCAGGACAGCCTCGGTCCGGAAACCTCCAACGATGAAATGAACTTTGTCCCTCGTGATGAGCCGCTCCATGGCAGTGGTGGCGTCCGTGACGCTGAGAAATTCGTTAGAATCGGCCTGAACAAGTTCGACTTTCATCTTTTTAGCGCCGACCTGAATGCCTCCTTTGGCATTAATCTCTTCGGCAGCCATGGTCGCCCCGTTCCAATGGCCCTGGCCCTGGACAAATTTCATCGGGCCGATCACGCCGATCTTAATTACATCCTGTCCGGAGGCAACTGTAAAGGATGACACTGCGAATAAGAAAGCCATTGCCAAGATTAGAATTCCTTTTTTCCACCTTTCCATTTTGAAGTCCTCCTTTCTTGAGATTTTTAATGAAATATCTAATTGCAAAGATTAGATATCAATTACTACAAACCATCGATGAATAAAAATTCCTTAGAATTATCCTCCCCCTTGATGGGGGAGGATTGAGGTGGGGGTGGATATGGTATTTCCCCCCTCACCCCCGCCCTCTCCCACCAGGGGAGAGGGTGATCTTAAGCTCTCCCGTAGAAGGTGCGGCCGGATTCGGCCATTTCTTTGAGCAGGGAAGCAGGCTTGAAGCGGATTCCATATGCCTGTTCGAGCTTCAAGAGATGGTCGTAAACATTGCGAACGCCCCAGGCATCCGCATAACGGAGGATGCCGCCCCGATACGGAGGAAACCCGGTCCCATAGACCATGGCCAAATCCATGTCCTGAGGCCTGTCGCAGATTCCTTCCTGAATCATATAGGCTGCCTCGTTGATGGCCCGGGCAAGCATCCGATCGACAATCTCTTTGGAAGAAAACTTTTTAGGTTTTATCCCGTTTTCTCGCAGATATTTTTTGACCACCTCCTCCACTCTGGGGTTGGGGACAGGTTTCTCGCCGCTGTAATCATACCAACCTGCTCCGGTCTTGCGACCATAGCATCCTGTCTGGTAAATGATTTCGTATATAGGCGAAATTTCCCAGCGCTCTCCAAGGGACCTCTCAAAATTTTTGATAACGTGATAGTTGATGTCAAGGCCGGTGAGGTCGCCAAGGGTTGCCGGTCCCATGGGCAATCCAAAATCGAGGATGGCTTCCTCAATCAGGGCCGGATCCACTCCCTCCCCTATCAAGAAAGTAGATTCGCCTAAAAGACCCCCAAGCTGTCTCGACACATAGAAGCCAGGGCCATCGTTCACCACTATGGGAACCTTCCTTATCGCCCGTGAAAAAGCTACGCTCGTGGCCAATGTCGAATCCGATGTCTCTTTTCCGCAGATGATCTCGAGTAACTGCATCCGCTCCGCAGGGTTGAAAAAGTGAAGCCCGATCATTCGGCCCGGGTCTTTCAGTACGGTGGCTATCTCCGTAATGGGAAGCGCCGATGTATTCGTTCCAAAAATAACCTCCTGACGACAGATTCCCTCCAGTTGTTTCCATATTCCCTGCTTGATCTTCATGTCCTCCAAGACAGCCTCGATGATCAGGTCTGCCCGGCTCAAATCATTAAGAGAGGTGGTTGTGGTCAAGCGCTCCTGGATCATTCGATCGAGTTCCTGCTGGGTCATCTTTCCCTTCTTTATCGGGTAATCAAATGTCTTCCGGATGGCGGACAGCCCTTTTTGAATGGCTTCATCATTGATGTCCCATAGGATCGTGTGGAATCGGTTGCTGAGAAGGAGGTTACAAATACCGGAGCCCATTGCCCCTCCGCCAAGCATGGCCACGGTCTCAATCTTTTGCGGCTCCCTTCCTTTGATTCTGGGAAGTTTTCCTGCCGCCCTGGTATTGAGGAAGATTCCGATCAGGTTCTTGGCCACATCTGAGACAGCGCAATCGCTGAAGAGTTCAGCCTCAATCTTCAGGTCGGCCTCAAAATCGTCAGAGAGGCCTCGCTCCATGGCCTCGATGGCCTTGAAAGGCGCAATGTAGCCTTTGCCTTTCTTCTCTGCCTCTCCCCGGGCATACGAGATGACCATCTTTTTTGTGACGAAGTTCGGAAGTTTATCTTTGCGCAAGCGAGTCATCCGATCCTTATGGTTCAATTTGCCGGACTTGAAGCGCTGTGCCGCCTCAAGGGCTTTCTCCAGAAGGGACTCCAGGGGCGCCACCTCATCGATACATCCCTTCTGCAATCCTTCCTCTGCCGAGATAGGCTGGCCTGCAACGATCATCTTCAAAGCATCTGGAAGCCCCACAAGCCGGGGAAGCCTCTGCGTTCCTCCTGCTCCCGGAATTAAACCGATCTGAACCTCTGGCTGGCCCACCTGAATTCCCTGTGCTGCAATACGGTAGTGGCAGGACATGGCGATTTCAAGTCCGCCTCCCAGGCAGTTTCCATTGAGGGCTGCAATCACAGGCTTGGGCGCCTGTTCGATGGAACTGAGGAACCGGTTATTTTCCATCACCAGGGGGAAAATAGAATTTTTGTCTTTTACCTGCTGGATCTCAGTGATATCCGCTCCTGCGATGAAGTTCTTCTCAGTCCCGGTGAGGATTGCTGCCTTCAACTCATGATCTCCAAAAACCGCCGTCAACGCATCTTTGATTTCCTCCACAAATGGCTTGGAAAGCTGGTTGACCGGGGGATTGTTTAATTTGAGAATAGCCACCCCTTGATTGATCTCGACTTTTATCGTCCGGTAATCTGATCTCATGAGTTCCTCCCCGTCGTAAAAAAGCTTCCCCTCCCCTGCGTGGGAGGGGATGGAGGGGAGGGGGGACCAAATTCCATTTTATCCACCCCCACCCCCACCCTCCCCCATCAAAGGGGGAGGGATTTAAGATAAAATTTCAAATATCTTTGGTCAGATTTATACTTCTCTTTCGATGATCGTGGCTACTCCCTGCCCGCCGCCCACGCAGGCGTTGGCCAGACCATAACGTCCATTCTTGACTTTCAATATCCGGGCGAGCGTGCCCACGAGGCGGGTTCCCGTAGCTCCCAGAGCATGCCCGATGGCCGTTCCCCCTCCCATCACATTGACCCGATCCGGGTCAATCCCCAACTCCTTGATGCAGTTAAGGGCAACAATGGCAAAGGCCTCGTTGATCTCCCAGTAGTCGATGTCCTTTACCTGCAAACCCGCCTTCTCAAGGGCCTTACAGCTGGCGGGAACAGGCCCCGCTCCCATGATGGTGGGGTCCACTCCGGCGAATCCAATGGAGCGAATGGTGGCCATGGGCAGGATCCCCTTTTTCTTAGCAGTTTCCCTGGACATCAGAATCATGGAAGCGGCAGCAGCATTCAAAGGGGATGAATTCCCGGCCGTGATCACTCCGTCAGGTTTAAAAGCCGGTTTGAGGTCTTTCATCCCCTCCAGGGTAGCGTCATCCCGGACGTTCTGGTCTTGATCTACGACCAACATCTTTCCATCTGCTTGTTCGGCTTCAATGGGGAGGATTTCTTCTTTGAAAAATCCCTCTTTCTGAGCCCTGGATGCCAGCTGGTGGGCTCGAGTTCCCCAGCGGTCCATGTCTTCCTTTGTAAATCTCGTCTGGCCAAAGAGCTTTTCAGCGGTCAACCCCATGTTCGTGCTTGTCACCATGTCCCAATGTTTATAGGCGGG
>Ga0207951_100135_pt1 | contig 46946 bp, 51 predicted proteins | sample Subbio12Aug_8Bad_FD_184830 | JGI IMG/M metagenome (GOLD analysis project Ga0207951, IMG submission 184830) | Serpentinite rock and fluid subsurface biosphere microbial communities from McLaughlin Reserve, California, USA - CR12Aug_8Bad (SPAdes) | ecosystem: Environmental > Terrestrial > Deep... | reverse complement strand
CCCGCCGCCCCCCCCCCGGCCCTGCGCCACCGGGGGTGTCGGCTCAGGCGCGGTGCTGGCTGCTCAGCGCGCTGCCGACCAGCCGCGAGGTGATGTCGACGATCTGGATCATGCGCTCGTAGGGCATGCGCGTCGGGCCGATCACGCCCAGCGTGCCGACGACCTCGCCGTCGACGACATAGGGTGCCGAGACCACCGACAACTCGTCGAAGGGCACGACGCCGCTTTCGCCGCCGATATAGATGCGCACCCCTTCGGCACGGCTGGAGACCTCGAGCAGCCGCATCAGCTCGGTCTTGCGCTCGAACAGCTCGAACAGCCGGCGCAGGCTGCCGAGGTCGGTGCCGAAGTCCTGGACCTCGAACAGGTTGCGCTCGCCGCTGACGACGACCTGCCCGGTGCTCTCGGCCAGGGCCTCGCTGCCGGCCTGCACGGCGGCCTGCATCAGCACGGCGATCTCGCCGCGCAGGGCCTCGACCTCGGAGCACAGCCGCTCGCGGATGCCGTCGAGCGTCAGGCCGGCGTAGTGGGTGTTGAGGTAGTTGGTGGCCTCGATCAACTCGGACTGCGTGTACTCGCGCGCCGTGACGACGACGCGGTTCTGCACGTCGCCGTCGCTGTCGACCAGGATCACCAGCACGCGGCACGGGGCCAGCCGCAGGAACTCGATGTGGCGAAATACGCCAAGCTTGCGCGGCGTGGTGACGACGCCGACGAAATGCGACAGGTTCGACAGCACCAGCGCAGCCTGGGCGATGACGCGCTGCGGCTGGTCGGGCAGAACCTGCTCGCGCGCGGCGGCCAGCGCGGGCTCCATGCGCTCGATGTCGCCCGAGCTGGCGGTGAGCATGGTGTCGACGAACAGCCGGTAGCCGCGCGCGGTCGGCACCCGCCCGGCGCTGGTGTGCGGGCTGGCGATCAGGCCCAGCTCCTCGAGGTCGGCCATGACGTTGCGGATCGTCGCCGCGCTCAGCTCGAGGCCGCTGGCGCGCGAGAGCGTGCGCGAGCCCACCGGCTGGCCGTCGGCGATGTAGCGTTCGACCAGGGTCTTCAGCAGCGTGCGGGCGCGCTCGTCGAGCATGAATTTCATTGTAGTGACAGGGGCTTGCCGGCGACGTCCGGTCGCAGCGGAGCGGACACGGCCCTATGGTGTAATCGTTCGCATGGCGACGCGTTTCCGGCATGCCGCGCTGGTCGGCAAGTACCAGGCCCGCGGCATCGGGCCGGTGCTCGAGGACATCGCGCAACTGCTGATCGGTCTGGGCCTCGAAGTCACCGTCGAGGCCGAGACCGCCGCGGCCACCGGCCTGAGCGGGCACCCGACCGCGCCGGTCGATGCGCTGGGGCGGCAGTGCGACCTCGCCGTCGTCGTCGGCGGCGACGGCACGATGCTGGGCATCGCCCGCGAGCTCGCCCGCCACGACCTGCCGCTGGTCGGCATCAACCAGGGCCGCCTGGGCTTCATCACCGACATCCCGGCCGGCGAGTTCCGCCCGGCGCTGGCGGCGATGGTCACCGGCGACTGCGAGGAAGAGCAGCGCACGATGATCGAGGGCGAGGTCTGGCGCGATGGCGAGCGGCTGCACGCCGGCTTCGCGCTCAACGAGGTCGTCGTCAACCGCGGCGCCAGCGCCGGCATGGTCGAGGTCCGGGTCGCCGTCGGCGACGAGGCCATGGCCCACCTGCGCGCCGACGGCCTGATCGTGGCCACGCCGACCGGCAGCACGGCCTACGCGCTGGCTGCCGGCGGGCCTATCGTGCACCCGGCGATCGCCGGCTGGGTGATCGTGCCGATCGCCTCGCACACGCTGACCAACCGCCCGATCGTCGTGCCCGACCACGGCGAGGTCGTCATCGAGATCGCCGCCGGCCGCGACGCGACGCTCAACTTCGACATGCACCGCACCGCCTGCCTGCTCTACGGCGACACGGTGCGCGTGCGCCGCTCGGCGCACCGCGTGCGCTTCCTGCACCCGCGCGGCTGGAGCTACTTCGGCACGCTGCGGCGCAAGCTGCGCTGGTATGAATAGGCCGCTGCCGACGGCCTCTGCGGGCCGGCGCGACCGGGCCGGCGGCAGCTCGCCGGCAGGCCGTGCCGGTGTCCGCGCGCAGCTTGTCGCCCGCTGCGGAGGCTGACATGCTGCGCCGGCTGGCCCTGCGCGACTACGTCATCGTCGACGCCCTCGAACTCGAACTCGGCCCGGGCTGCACGGTGCTGACCGGCGAGACCGGGGCGGGCAAGTCGATCCTGGTCGACGCGCTGCAGCTCGCGCTGGGCGCGCGCGCCGACGCCGGCGTCGTGCGCGAGGGCGCCGCGCGCGCCGAGGTCGCGGCCGAGTTCGACACGCCCGCGGCGCTGCGCGGCTGGCTGGCCGAGGCCGGCTTCGACGCCGAGGACACGCTGCTGCTGCGCCGGGTCGTCGACGCGCAGGGCAGGAGCCGGGCCTGGATCAACGGCAGCACGGCCACCGCCGCGCAGTTGCGCGAGGCCGCCGACTGGCTGCTCGAGATCCACGGCCAGCACGCCTGGCAGAGCCTGACGCGGCCGGCTGCGGTGCGCGCGCTGCTCGACGCGCAGGCCGGCGTCGCCACGGCCGCACTGGCCGCGCGCCACGCCGACTGGAAGGCCGCCGCCGACGCGCTCGCACGCGCGCGCAGCGACGCCGGCAGCGCCGAGCGCGAGCGCGAGCGGCTGGCCTGGCAGGTCGGCGAGCTCGAGCGCCTCGCGCCGGGCGCCGACGAATGGGCCGCGCTCGACGCCGAGCATCAGCGCCTGACGCACGCGCAGTCGCTGCTCGACGCTGCGGCCGCGGCGCAGGCGGCGATCGACGGTGGCGACAGCGACGAAACCCCCGGCGCGCAGGCGCTTCTGCAGCGCGCGATCGACGCGCTGCACGACGTCGTCGCCTACGACGCCCGGCTGGCCCCGGCCGTCGAGGTGCTGCAGGGCGCGCAGGCGCAGCTGCACGACGCCGCGCACACGCTGGCGGGCTACCTCGCGCGCGCCGAGCTCGACCCGGCGCGGCTGGCTGAGGTCGACGCGCGGCTGTCGGCCTGGATGGCGCTCGCGCGCCGCCACCGCAGGCCGCCGGCCGAGCTGCCGGCGCTGCTCGCGCAGGGCCGGCGCGAGCTGGCCGCGCTCGACGCCGCCGCCAACCTCGACGCGCTCGAAGCCGCGCTCGCGCGCGCCGAGCGCGACTGGCGCGACGAGGCGCAGCGCGCCAGCGCGGCGCGCTGCGCGGCGGCGCCGCGGCTGGCCGCGGCGGTCACGCAGGCCATGCAGACGCTGGGCATGGCCGGCGGGCGCTTCGAGGTCGCGCTGCTGCCGCAGGACACACCGCAGAGCTACGGCCTGGAGACGGTCGAACTGCGCGTGGCCGGCCACGCCGGCAGCACGCCGCGGCCGCTGGCCAGGGTCGCCTCGGGCGGCGAGCTGTCGCGGCTGGCGCTGGCGATCGCCGTCACGACCGCGCGCGGGCCGGGCGACGAGGCGCCGGCGACGCTGATCTTCGACGAGATCGACGCCGGCATCGGCGGCGCGGTGGCCGACACCGTCGGCCGCCTGCTGCGCCAGCTCGGCGCACAGCAGCAGGTGCTGGCCGTGACGCACCTGGCGCAGGTCGCGGCCTGCGCCGACGCGCACCTGGTCGTGCGCAAGGCCGCGCGCGACGGCCAGGCGCTCAGCGAGCTGCGCGCCGTCGCCGGCGAGGCGCGGGTGGCCGAGATCGCGCGCATGCTCGGCGGCGCGCAGGCCGAGGGCACCGGCCTGCAGCACGCGCAGGCGATGCTGCAGCAGGCGCAGGCCGCGGCGTCGGCGTCCGGCGAGCCGCCCGGCGTGGCCCCCGCCCGGCGCGCGGCGCGCACGCGGGCCTGAGCACGGCGATGGACCAGCGGGCCGGCATCGAGGCCAGCGCGCCCGCCGAGGCGGCGCAGGCCGACCGCGAGGTCGTCCTCGTCACCGGCATCTCGGGCTCGGGCAAGTCGGTCGCGCTGCACGCGCTCGAGGACGCCGGCTTCTTCTGCGTCGACAACCTGCCGCCCGAGCTGCTGCGCGATTTCCTGCGCCTCGAGGCCGAGCGCGGCGTGCGCCGCGTCGCGATCGCCGTCGACGTGCGCACCAGCGGCTCGCTGCCGCACCTGCTGCCGCTGCTGGCGCAGTTGCGCGCCGAGGGCGTCGCGATCCGCACGCTGTTCCTCGACGCCGACACCGACACCCTGGTGCGCCGCTTCTCCGAGACGCGCCGGCCGCACCCGCTGGCGCAGCCGGCCAGCGACCAGCAGCGCGCGCTGGTCGAGGCCATCGAGATCGAACGCCAGTTGCTGTTCGACCTGCGCGAGGTCTCGACGGTCATCGACACCAGCCAGTTGCGCCCGGCGCTGCTGGGCGCCTGGGTGCGCGAGCTGGTGCAGGCGCAGGCGCGCACGCTGACCCTGGTCTTCCAGTCGTTTGCGTTCAAGCACGGCGTGCCGCGCGATGCCGACCTGGTGTTCGACGTGCGCGTGCTGCCCAACCCGTTCTACATCCGCGAGCTGCGCGCGCTGACCGGCCGCGACGACGCCGTCGCCGACTACCTCGAAGCCCAGCCCGAGGCGGTCGCCATGCTGCAGGACATCGAGGCCTACCTCGCGCGCTGGCTGCCGGCGTTCGACGCCGACCAGCGCAGCTACCTGACGGTGGCCATCGGCTGCACCGGCGGCCAGCACCGCTCGGTGTACTTCGTCGAGATGCTCGCGCGCCGCTTCGGCAGCCAGCGCCCGGCGCTGGTGCGCCACCGCGAGCTCGGGGTCGGCGCTTGAGCCCCGCCCGGCCGCCCGAAGGGGCTCATTCCCGCTCGGCGGGACCGGGCCGCAGGCCCGAGGGTGCCCCAGTGAGCGCAGCCGCCGCCGAACTGCCGCTGTTTCCGCTGCGGCTGGTGCTGTTTCCCGGCGCGCGGCTGCAGCTCAAGGTCTTCGAGACGCGCTACCTCGACCTCGTCAGCCGCTGCCTGCGCGGCGGCAGCGGCTTCGGCGTGGTCTGCCTGAGCGCCGGCGGCGAGGTCCGCGATGCGGCGCAGCCGGTCCGCTTCGAGCCCGCCGGCACGCTCGCGCGCATCGACGAGGTCGACGCGGCGCAGCCCGGCCTGCTGCAACTGCGCGCCAGCGGCACCCGGCGCTTCGCGCTGGCCGGCGCGGCGCGCCAGCAGGCCGACGGCCTGTGGCTCGCGCCGGTGCACTGGCTGCCCGACGACCAGGCCTGCGCCCCGGCGGCCGACCTGGCGGCCAGCGTGCAGGCGCTCGCGCAGGCCATCGCCGCGCTCGCCGCGCAGGACAGGCAGCCGTTCGACGCCCCGCTGCGGCTCGACGACGCCGGCTGGGTCGCCAACCGCTGGTGCGAGCTGCTGCCGCTGCCGCTGGCGACCCGGCAGCAACTGATGCTGCTGCCCGACCCGCAGGCCCGGCTGCGGCTGGTCGACGGCTTCCTGCGCCGCAGCGGCGTGCTCGGCGACTGAGCGCAGGCCGCGCCGGCGGGATGCGGCGCGCCGGGCCGGCGCCCGGCGCGCCGGATGTATCGGCAGCGGCCGTTGCGGCCTCTGTCGCGGATGCCCGCTGTCCGCCGCCCGCCGCCCCGCCCCCGTCTGCCACCCCCCCGGGCTGCGGTGCGCCGCACCGCAGGGGTGCTCGCGCTGGCGCTGGCGCTGCTGCCCGGCGCCCGCGCAGCGGCAGCGCCGCCGGCTTGCTGTCAGTGGAGCGGCAGCGCGCTGGTGCAGGTCGACCATGCGCGCTTCGACGGTGTCCACACCCGCAACGGCGACGCCGCCGCGGTGAGCTGGCTGCGCCGCGCCGAGTTCGGCGCGCAGGCGCAGTGGTCACGCGCCTGGCGGGCCGCGGCCAGCGTCTCGATCGACGGTGATGGCCAGGTCACGCTGAGCAGCGCGCACCTGGGCTGGGCGCCGGCGCCGGGGCTGCTGCTGCGCGCCGGCCGCATCGACCCCGACTTCGGGCTCGAGCCCTCGACCGGCGCGGGTCGGCTCTTCGGCATCGAGCGCTCGGCGATCTGGGACCTGGCCCCCGACGCCGCCTCGGTGCGCGGCGGCCTGGGCCTGCGCATCGACGGCCATGGTCGCGGCTGGCACGCCAGCGCCGGCACCTACGACAAGCGCGACCACGGCGCGCTGGCCGCGCGCGCGGTCTGGCTGCCCGACCTCGGGGCGGGCCGGGTGCTGCAGCTCGGTGGCTCGCTCGCGCTGGCCGGCGCGCGCGACGAGACGCAGCGGCCGCGCACCCGCCTGGGCCTGCGCGGCGTCAGCGAGCATGAGGCCGGTCACCGGCCGCGGCTTGCCAGCGCCCGCGCGCCGGCCGGCGGCTGGCACGGCGAGACGCTGTGGGCGATCGAAGCCGCCTGGCAGCAGGGCCCGGCGACGCTGCAGGCCGAGGCGCTGTGGCGGCAGCAGGATGCCGCCGGCGCGCCGGCCCGCGACTCGCACGGGCTGACGCTGCTGGCGGCCTGGACGCTGCATGGCGGCGCGCGCCGGCACGACCCGCGCCGCGCGCGCTTCGGCGCACCCGGCGCAGCCGGCGACTGGGGGCACTGGGAGGTCTTTGCGCGCGCCGACGCGCTGGCCGTGCGCGACGGCTACGGCGCGCGCGTGCAGACGCTGGGGCTGGCCTGGTCCGACGCGCGGGTCTGGCGGCTGTCGATCAACGCCCACCGGGCCGAGGCCGACGACGTCAACCGCGCCGGCGACCGCGAGGGCCGCGGGCTGGCGCTGCGCCTGCAGGCCATGTACTAGCGCGGCTCAGCCCGCCGCCAGCAGCCTCCGCACCGGCGCCGGCAGGCCCAGCGCGAGCGCCTCGGCCTGGTCGACCCAGCGGCCGGCGCCCGCGGCGGCCAGCAGCGCCTGCTCGACCTGCGCCAGGCGCGCGGCCGCCAGCCGCGCCGGCAGCGTGTGCCGCAGCGGCTGCAACTGCCAGTCGAAATGCGTCAGCGCATGCGCGATCGGCGCGAGCCAGTGGCCGCGCCCGGGCCAGCCGGCGGCCAGCGCAGAGAGCGCCTCGGCGCCGTCGAACTCGGGCAGGCTCCACAGCCCGGCCCAGACACCGCGCGCCGGCCGCTGCACCAGCCAGACGCGGGCACCCTGGCGCAGCCACAGCAGGGCGTGGCTGCGCCGGCCGCGCCGGCTGCGGCGGGTGCGCACCGGGTAATGCCCGGGCCGGCCCTCGGCGCGCGCGACGCAGGCCACCGCCAGCGGGCAGGCCGCGCAGCGCGGCGCATGCCGCGTGCAGACCGTCGCGCCGAGGTCCATCAGGCCCTGGGTATAGACCTCGACGTCGCGCTCGGGCAGCAGGGCCTGGGCCTGCTGCCACAGTGCGCGCTCGGCGCCGGCCGCGGCGAGGTCGGCGCGGTAGCCCAGCGCGCGGGTCAGCACGCGCCTGACGTTGCCGTCGAGGATCGCGGCGCGCTCGCCGTGGCAGAAGGCGGCGATCGCCGCGGCGGTCGAGCGGCCGATGCCCGGCAGCGTCGCCAGCGTCGCGCTGTCACGCGGCAGCCGGCCGCCATGCTCGGCCAGCACGCGCTGCGCGCAGCGGTGCAGGTGGCGCGCGCGGCTGTAGTAGCCCAGCCCGCTCCACAGCGCGAGCACCTCGTCGAGTGGTGCCGCAGCCAGCGCCGGCAGGTCGGGCAGGCGCTCGACGAAGCGCGTGTAGTAGCCGATCACAGTGGCGACCTGGGTCTGCTGCAGCATGATCTCGGAGACCCAGACCCGGTACGGGTCGCGGCTTTTCTGCCAGGGCAGGTCGTGGCGGCCGTGCGCGCGCTGCCAGTCGATGACCGCGGTGGCGAAGCTGGCCGGCTCGGAGGTGCCGCGCGGCACCGGCACTGCGGACATCGGTCAGGCAGCGGCGCCCTGCGCCCGCGGCGGCGTGGCCAACGCCAGCTCGGCGGCCCGCCGCGGGAGGGCGGCGTCGGGGTCCGGTTCGCGTGCGGCCGATTCGAGCAGGGTCGCAAACTGCGCCTGCACGCGCGCGGCCAGTTCGCGCTGGCCCTTGTCGAGCGCTTCGGCGCGGTCGATATGGCCGCCGAGTTCGCCGGCGGCGCCGCGGATGCGCTCGAGCGCGTCGCGGCGCTTGACGAAGGCCTGCCGGCGCTCGCGCAACTGGGCGTCGACCTGCGCCGAGACGGCGCGGTTCCATTGCTCGAAATCGCTGGCGGCGGCGGTGAAGACCGCGCGCAGGCGGCTCCAGACCGTGCGCCTGAACTGCTCGAGCTGGCGCGCGTCGACCAGCCGCAGCGCGTTGGCCAGCCCGAGGTAGCCGCTGACGTTGCGCTCGACCTCGGCCAGGCCGGCGAGCGCGTGCGCGGCCGCCGGCGGCTCGGGCAGGCTCAGCGTGAAGCCGAACTCGGCGTTGACCTGGGCGAAGCTGGCCTGCAGCATCGCGCGGGTTTCCTCGTCGCGCCGCGCGGCGAGCTCGATGCGCTCGCGTAAGCGCTGGCACAGCTCGCCGAACAGCCGCCGCGCGCCCAGGTGCAGCAGGGTGCCGGCGACATCGTGCTGCAGCCGGGCGACGTCGTCGCGCAGGCGGTCGATCGAGATCGCGTCGAGCGTGTGGCGCAGCATCCGCGAGTGCACCGCGCGCAGCGCGCCCAGCCGCACCGTGCAGCGCTCGAAGTCGCGGGCCTCGTCGGCCACGCGTTGCAGCAGCAATTGCACCTTGGCCTGGCTCTTGCCGCGCAGGCCGCGCAGCTCGAGCAGTTGCTCGGCGCCCTGCCGGCGCTGGTCCTGCAGGCGCTGCAGCAGGCGCAGTTGCAGCGGCCCGAGCGCATCGGCGACAGCGCGGCGCAGCAGCTCGACGCGCCTGGGCAGCAGGTCGCGCGCGAGCATGTCCTCGAAGGCCGGCAGGCGGCTCTCGAGCAGGCCCAGGCGCTGGCCCTCGATGCGCGCGGCCAGCGCCTGGCGCGCCGACAGCGCGTAGACCTGCTCGGGCGGCAGGCCCAGCGCGCTGGCGGTGCTGGCGCGCTGGCGCTCGATCTGCTCGGCGACCTGCTGCCGGCTCAGCAGCGGGTCGGCCAGGGTGTCGATCTTGTTGAGCACCGCGTAGCGCTGCACCGCCTGCGCGCCGAGGTGGTCGCGCCAGATCGCCAGGTCCGAGCGGGTGACGCCGGTGTCGGCGCCGACGACGAAGACCAGCGCGTGCGCCGCCGGCAGCAGCGAGAGCGTCAGCGCCGGCTCGGCGCCGATGGCGTTGAGCCCGGGGGTGTCGAGCACGACGACGCCGCGCTCGAGCAGCGGGTGCGGGTAGTTGATGACCGCATGCCGCCAGCTCGGCACCTCGACCAGGCCCTCGGCGACCAGTGGCGGGTTGTCGTCGGGGCGCTGGTCGTCCCAGAAGCCCAGCGTGCGCGCCTCTTCGATGCCGACGGCCTTGGTGCGCATGACCTCGCCTAGGTCATCGGCCAGGCGCTGCGGGGAGCCCGGGTCGAGCCGGATGCGCGTCCACAGCTCGCTGCGCCGGCGCAGCTCGTCGAGCGACTGCGGCAGCGTGCGCGTGTCGATCGGCAGCAGCGCGAGCATCGGCGGCTCGCTGCCGTCCCAGCCGATCTCGACCGGGCACATGGTCGTGCGCCCCGGCGTGGCCGGCAGCACGCGGCGACCGCTGTCGGCGAAGAAGATGGCGTTGATCAGCTCGGACTTGCCGCGCGCAAACTCGGCGACGAAGGCCACCACCAGGCGGTCGCCGGCGAGCTGGCGGCGCAGGTTCTCGACGACGTCGGCGGCGTCGGCATCGAGCAGGCCCTCGGCCTCGAGGGCCTGCGCGACCTCGGCCAGCCGACGCTCGAGCAGGCGGCGCCAGCCGGCATAGGCATCGATCTGTCGGGCAAACGGGCTTTGCATGCGGGCACCGGCGCGCGCCGCGCAAGCCGCGCGGCTCGCGCACTGTAGCGCAGCGCAGCACGGCGACGATGGCCGCCTGCGGGCGAATAACGCACGAAAAGCGCAGCGTTTACCGATGCTGACAACGCGGGCAGAAATAGGTCGCGCGCTGCGCCTGGACGATGCGGCGGATGCGCCCCGGGCAGCGCGGGCAGGGCTGGCCAGCCCGGCCGTAGACCGCCGTGCATTCCTGGAAGGCGCCGGCCTCGCCGTGCGCGCCGCGCCAGTCGCGCAGCGTCGAGCCGCCGGCCTCGATCGCGCGCGCGAGCACGTCGCGCAGCGCGGCGAGCAGCCGCGCACAGCGCGCCGGTCCCAGGCGCCGCCCGGGCGTGCGCGGGTCGATGCCGGCCTCGAACAAGGCCTCGCTGGCGTAGATGTTGCCAGCGCCGACGACCACGTCGCCGGCCAGCAGCACGGTCTTGATCGGCGCGCCGCGCCGGCGCAGCGCGGCATGCAGCGTGGCGGCGTCGAGCGCCGGGTCGAAGGGCTCGGCGCCCAGGCCGGCGGTGCGCACGGCCGCCGCGCCGGCGTCGAGCGCGGGCGCCCAGACCACCGCGCCGAAGCGGCGCGGGTCGGTCAGCCGCAGCGTGCCGCGGTCGGTGTGCAGGTCGAAATGGTCGTGCCGGCCCGGCGCCGGCGGCGCCTCGCGCAGCGCCAGTGCGCCCGACATGCCCAGGTGCACGAGCAGCCCGCCCTGGGCCTGCCCGGCGCGCGCCAGCGGCAGCCACAGGTACTTGCCGCGCCGCCCGACCACGCCCAGTGTGCAGCCGACCAAGGCCTGCGGGTCGATGCCCAGCGGCCAGCGCAGCGGCGCGCCCAGGCGCAGGCCCTGGATGCGCGCGCCCGCCAGCCGCGCCGCCAGCCCGCGGCGCGCGACCTCGACCTCGGGCAACTCCGGCATCGTCGGATTATCGAAGCCGCCGGTGCGCGCCGACGACGCGTTCCTAGAATGCAGCATGCCGACCACGCAGCCGAGCAGACGATGAAGGCGCCGAACCGACCCCCGCGACGCGACCGCGGGCGCAGGCGCTGGGCGGCCGGCCTGGCCGCTCTGGTGCTGGGCGCGACGCTGGCCCTGCCGGCGCAGGCCCAGCCTGCCACGCCCGCGCCGCCGGTGGCGTCGGCGATGGACGGCCAGCTCTTCCTGCAACTGCTGATCGCCGAACTCGAATGGCGCCGCGGCGAGGCCGGCATCGCTTACCAGTTGACCCTCGACGCAGCGCGGCGCACCCGCGACGAGGCGCTGTTCCGGCGCAGCGTCGAGATTGCGCTGCACGGACGCGCCGGCGAGCAGGCGCTGATCGCCGCGCGCGCCTGGCGCGAGGCCACCCCGCTGTCGGCCGAGGCCGCGCGCCACGAGATCCGCCTGCTGCTTGCGCTCAACCGCATCGGCGAAGTCGCCGCGCCGCTGCGCACCCTGCTCGATCAATCGGCGCCGGCCGAGCGCGCCGGGCTGATCGCCGCGCTGCCGCAGCTCTTCCAGCGCAGCCCCGAGCCGCGTGCGGTCGCGACGACGATGGAGTCGCTGCTGCAGCCGTACCTGGGGGCGCCGGCCACGGCCGCGGCCACCCGGATCGCGCTGGCGCGGCTGTGGCGCGCCGCCGGCGACCCGCCCCGCGCGCTGGCGCTGCTGCAGGAGGCCGCAGCGGCCGACCCGGCGTCGCCGGCGATGCCGCTGCTGGCCGTCGAGATGATGAGCGACACGCCGGCGGCCGAAGCGCTGGTGCGCGCGGCGCTGCGCGCGCCGCAGGCCGACCTCACCCTGCGCCTGGCCTACGCGCGCGCGCTCGCCGCCGCCCAGCGCTATACCGAAGCGGTCGAGCAACTGCGGCTGGCCACCGAGGCCCAGCCGACGGCGGCCGCGGCCTGGCTGATGCTGGGCGCCTTGCGCGTCGAGCTGCGCGATTCGGTTGCCGCCGAACAGGCGCTGCTGCGCTACGTCGAACTGACCATGACCGCCGGTTCCGCCACCGCGCCGGGCCCGGCCAGCGATGCCGAGGACGCGCACGCCGACCTGCCCGCGGGCACCGCGCCCGACGACACCGAGCGCGAGGACGACCGCCTGACCCAGGCCTGGCTGCTGCTGGCCCGGGCCGCCGAGCAGCGCGGCGACCTGCAGGCCGCCGAAGCCTGGCTCGCGCGCATCGAGCAGCCCGAGCGGCTGCTGGCCGCGCAGACCCGGCGCGCCGCGCTGCTCGCCCGCCGCGGCCAGGTCGAGCAGGCGCGCGCGCTGGTGCGTGCAGTGCCCGTGCGCAGCGAGCGCGAGGAGCGCGCGCGGGTCTTCGCCGAGTCGCAGGTGCTGCGCGAGGTCCGCCTCTGGAGCGAGGCCTACGCGGTGCTCGACGCCGCAAGCGCGCGCTTCCCCGACGACACCGACCTGCTCTACGAGCGCGCGATGATGGCCGAACGGCTCAGCCGCCTGGCCGACATGGAGCGCCTGCTGCGCCGGGTCATCGAGATCGAGCCCGGCCACTACCACGCGCACAACGCGCTGGGCTACGTGCTGGCCGACCGCAACCTGCGGCTGCCCGAGGCACGCGCGCTGATCCTGCGCGCGCTCGAGCTCGCCCCCGGCGACCCCTTCATCACCGACAGCCTGGGCTGGGTCGAGTTCCGGCTGGGCAACCTGCCCGAGGCCCTGCGCCTGCTGCGCCAGGCGCATGCGGCGCGGCCCGACCCCGAGATCGCCGCGCACCTGGGCGAGGTGCTGTGGGTCAAGGGCGAGCGCGAGGAGGCGCTGCGCGTCTGGCGCGACGCCAAGCGCCGCGACGCCGGCAACGAAGTCCTGCGCGAGACGCTGGTGCGCCTGCGCGTGGACCTGTGAGGGGCGCTCGCGCCCTGGCCGCCGGGCTGGCGGTGCTGACCCTGCTGGCCGGCTGCGCCAGCGTACCGCCGGCGGTGCCGGCACCGACGCCGACCCCGGCGCAGCCCACCGCCGAGCCGATCACCGGCCGGCTGGCCTTGCAGGTCGAGGCCCATGCCGACCAGCCGGCGCGGCACTATGGCAGCGCCTTCGAACTGCACGGCGACGCCCAGGCCGGCGCACTGATGCTGAGCTCGCCGCTGGGCACCACGCTGGCGCAGGCGCAGTGGCAGCCCGGCGAGGTCCGGCTGGCCACCGCCGAAGGCGAGCGCCGGCACGCCGACCTCGACACGATGGTCCGCGAGCTGTTCGGCGAGGCGCTGCCGCTGGCCGCGCTGTTCGACTGGCTGCGCGGCCGGCCCTGGAGCGGCGCGCCGAGCGAGGCGACCGTCACCGGCTTCGACCAGCTCGGCTGGCGCGTCGACACCGCCCGCCACGCCGAGGGCTGGGTGCTGCTGCGCCGCGCGCAGCCGCCGGCGGTCAGCGTGCGGGTACGGCTCGACGGCCCGCGCTGAAGCCGGGGCTGCGCGATGCCGATCCGGGCGCTCCACGACGTCGCCGCGCCGGCCAAGCTCAACCTGTTCCTGCATGTCGTCGGCCGCCGCGCCGACGGCTACCACCTGCTGCAGTCGGTCTTCGTGCCCGTCGACTGGGCCGACACGCTGCACTTCGAGCGCCGCGACGACGGCCGCCTGCAGCGCCACGACCTGGGCCCGGCCCTGCCCGCCGAGGACCTGTGCCTGCGTGCAGCCAGGCTGCTGCAAGCCGCCAGCGGCACACCGCTGGGCGCCGACATCCATCTGCTCAAGCGCGTGCCCTGGGGCGCCGGGCTCGGCGGCGGCAGCTCGGATGCGGCCTCGACCCTGCTTGCCCTCAACCGCCTGTGGGCGCTGCACTGGCCGCGCGCGCGGCTGCTCGCGCTGGCCGCACAGCTCGGCGCCGACGTGCCCTTCTTCGTCGGCGGCCGACCGGCGTTCGTCGAGGGCATCGGCGAGCGGCTGACGCCGATCGAGCTGCCGCCGATGCGCTTTGCCGTCGTCAAGCCGGCCGCCGCGGTGTCGACGCCGGCCGTCTTTGCCGACCCGCGGCTGGCGCGCGACACCGCCCCTGTTATACTTTCGGGCTTTCTTGCAGGCATTGCCGGGCTGCGGGGCGCAGCGGCCGACATGTTCGGGCGCAACGACTTGCAGCCGGTGGCCGAGGCGCTGTGCGCCGAGGTGGCCCAGGCGCGGCACTGGTTGGCTGCGCGCTTCGGTGCCTCGCGCATGAGCGGCTCGGGCAGCGCGGTGTTTGCGAGAATCGACGAAGGCACGCCGTCCTCGGCGACGCAACCCGATGGCGCGGTGTTCGACACCCTGCCGCCGGGCTGGACGGGGCGCCTCTGTCGCAGCCTGTCCGTGCACCCGCTGGTGCGCTGGGCGGGCTGAGCCGCTTTGCGGGCGTGGCGCGAGCCGCGTCCGGTGTAGGGGAGTCGCCAAGTTGGTTAAGGCATCGGATTTTGATTCCGACATTCGAGGGTTCGAATCCTTCCTCCCCTGCCAGACTCCTGTGACCCTCCGGCCTGAGGCCGCGTGCGCCGACTGAGGTCGACCGCGGCCGGGTCGGCGACGACGCGCCCGAAGCCCGTGCTGTTCAACACTGCCCTCTTCTCCGGCAACGCCAACCCGGCGCTGGCCCAGGAAATCGCGACCCACCTCGGCGTCGATCTCGGCCAGGCCAAGGTCGGGCGCTTCTCCGACGGCGAGGTCGACGTCGAGATCCGGCAGAACGTGCGGGCGCGCGACGTCTTCGTGATCCAGCCCACCGGCACGCCGACCAACGAGAACCTGATGGAACTGTGCATCATGGTCGATGCACTCAAGCGCGCCAGCGCGCGCCGCATCTCGGCCGTCATCCCGTACTACGGCTATGCGCGCCAGGACCGCCGCCCGCGCTCGACACGCGTGCCGATCAGCGCCAAGGTCGTCGCCAACATGCTCGAGGCCGTGGGCGTCGGTCGCGTGCTGACGATGGACCTGCACGCCGACCAGATCCAGGGCTTCTTCGACATCCCGGTCGACAACATCTACGCCTCGCCGGTGCTGCTGGCCGACCTGCAGAGCCGCAACTACCGCGACCTGGTCGTCGTCTCGCCCGACGTCGGCGGCGTCGTGCGCGCGCGCGCACTGGCCAAGCAGCTCGGCTGCGACCTGGCGATCATCGACAAGCGCCGCCCCAAGGCCAACGTCGCCGAGGTCATGCACGTGATCGGCGACATCGACCGCCGCAACTGCGTGATCATGGACGACATGATCGACACCGCCGGCACGCTGACCAAGGCCGCCGAGGTGCTCAAGGAGCGCGGCGCGCTCAGCGTCTACGCCTATTGCACGCACGCGGTGTTCTCGGGGCCGGCGATCGAGCGCATCCGCGGCTCGGCGCTCGACGAGGTCGTCATCACCAACACGCTGCCGCTGGCCGAGTCGGCCCGGTCCTGCCCGAAGATCCGCCAGCTCTCGGTGGCCTTCCTGTTTGCCGAGACGATCCGCCGCATCAGCGACGGCGAATCGGTGACCTCGCTGTTCGCCGAGCAGAACAGCAATTTCTGATACGAGAGCGGGTCGCCTTGCGGCGACCCTTTCCGGGGATGGGCCTTCGGGCCCGTGCGTTCCGGCCCTGGTCGCGGGGCCGTCTTCAACTGGAGTGACCGATGAAATTCACCGCTTATGCGCGTACGCAGCAGGGGACCGGAGCGAGCCGCCGCCTGCGCAACGCCGACAAGGTACCCGGCATCGTCTACGGCGCCGCCACGCCGACGATGATCGAGCTCGACCACAACGCGCTGTTCTTCGCGCTGAAGAAGGAGGCGTTCCACTCGTCGCTGCTCGACATGGAGCTCGGCGACCAGACCGAGAAGGTGCTGCTGCGCGACTTCCAGATGCACCCCTGGAAGCCGCTCGTGCTGCACATCGACTTCCAGCGCGTCGACGCCACCACCCGCCTGCGCAAGAAGGTGCCGCTGCACTTCAGCGGCGAGGAAAACTCGCCGGCGGTCAAGACCGACAAGTGCCTGGTCAGCCACGTCGCGACCGAGGTCGAGATCGAATGCCTGGCCTCGCAACTGCCCGAGTTCATCCCGATCGACCTGTCGAATCTGGTCAAGAACCAGTCGCTGCACGCCAGCGACCTCGCGATGCCCGCCGGCATCAAGGTCATGCGCCGCGGCACGCTGGACCCGGTGATCGTCGCCGTGACCCTGCCCAAGGCCGAGGAAGAAGAGGCCGCACCGGCACCGGTCGTGGCCAAGCCCGAGAAGGGCAAGGCCGCCAAGCCGAAGAAGGACGAGAAGCAGAACAAGAAGTGAGCCGGGCCCCGCGCCGGCACGGTCTGCGACCAGCCCCACCCCGGTGGGGCTTTTTGCTGTCCGCGCGGCTTCGATAATCGCCACCATGCTGCGACTGCTGGTCGGCCTGGGCAATCCCGGGCCCGAATACGAGGACACCCGGCACAACGCCGGGTTCTGGTGGATCGACGGCGTCGGCCGCCAGCTCGGCGCGACGCTGGTGCCCGAGCGCGCCTGGCACGCCCGGGTCGCGCGCGTCGACCGCGCCGCTGGGCCGCTGTGGCTGCTGCAGCCGCAGACCTACATGAACGTCTCGGGCAAGTCGGTGGCGGCGCTGGCGCGCTACTACAAGATCGAGCCGGGCCAGATCCTGGTCGCGCACGACGAGCTCGACCTGCCGCCGGGGGGCCTCAAGCTCAAGCAGGGCGGCGGCCACGCCGGCCACAACGGGCTGCGCGACATCGTCGCGCAGCTCGGCAGCGCCGACTTCTGGCGGCTGCGCCTGGGCATCGGCCACCCCGGCGTCAAGGCCGAGGTCGTCGACTACGTGCTGCGCAAGCCGCCGGCCGCGCAGCGCGAGGCGATCGCGCAGTGCATCGCGGCGTCGCTCGACGCGCTCGACCTGCTGCTGGCCGGCCAGATGGAGCGCGCGACGATGCACCTGCACGGCCGTGCGCCCAAGCGCCCGGACCCCGCGGCGCCGCGCTGAGTGCAATCCACGGCAGGCTCAGGACGCCGCAGCGATGCTGCACAGGCGCCTGAACTTGTCCCACAGCACGGCCTGGGGCTCGATGCGCTGCGGGTCGACCGGGATGCAGGCCACCGGGCACAGCAGCACGCACTGCGGCTGGTCGTGGTGGCCGACGCACTCGGTGCAGCGCTCGGGGTCGATGACGTAGTGCTGCGGCCCGAGCGCGATCGCCTGGTTCGGGCATTCGGGCTCGCAGACGTCGCAGTTGATGCAATCGTCGGTGATCATCAGCGCCATCGCGACCCCGACCCCGGTCCGGCTCAGCCGTTGGCCGCCGCGACGCGGCCGTTGAGCCGCTCGAGGACCGAGGGCGAGACGAACTTGGACACGTCGCCGCCGAGGCTGGCGATCTCGCGCACGAAGGTGCCGCTGACGAACTGATACTGGTCGCTGGGCGTCATGAAGACGGTCTCGACATGCGGCATCAACTGGCGGTTCATGCCGGCCATCTGGAACTCGTACTCGAAGTCGCTGACCGCGCGCAGCCCGCGCACGACGACCTTGGCGCCGTGGTCGACGACGAAGTCGCGCAGCAGCCCGCGAAACGGGATGACCTCGACGTTGGGGTACGGCCGCGCGGCCTCGCGGGCAATCTCGATGCGCTCGGCGATCGTGAACATCGTGCGCTTGTGGTGGCCGGCGGCGACGCCGAGGATCAGCCGCTCGAACAGCCGGCTGGCGCGACGCATCAGGTCCTCGTGGCCGAGCGTCATCGGGTCGAAGGTGCCGGGGTAGACGGCGGTCAGGCGAGTCGTCGAGGTCACGGCGCGCTCCCGGGTGCGGTCGGCGTGCCAGTGTAGCCCTGGGTCGATGCGGGCCGGCACAGCAGGTGAAAGTGCACGGCGCCGGCGCGGCCATGGCGGTGCAGCACCCAGCCCGGCGGCGGCGCGAGGGCGCGCCCCGCCTCGACGTAGAGCCAGCCGCCGGCAGCGACCGCCGGCGCGGCCGCAGCCAGCGCGGCGGCGTGCAGCCCGGCGTCGAACGGCGGGTCGACGAAGACGAGGTCGTAGCCCTGCGGCGCGGCGCGCGCCAGCCAGGCCAGCGCGTCGGCGGTGACGACGCGTACCTGCGCTGCGCCCAGGCGCAGCGCGCTGCGGCGCAGCGCCTGGGCGACCGCGGCGTCGCGCTCGACCAGCACGACCTCGGCGGCGCCGCGCGAGGCGGCCTCGAAGCCCAGCGCGCCGCTGCCGGCAAAGGCGTCGAGCACACGCCAGCCGGTGAGGTCCTGGCCGAGCCAGTTGAACAGCGTCTCGCGCACGCGCTCGGGCGTCGGCCGCAGCCCGGGGCGATCGGGCACCTGCAGCCGGCTGCGCCGCAAGTGCCCGCCGATCAGCCGCACCTCGCGCGGCAGTGCGGCAGCGCCGCGCGGCGGCTTCACAGCCGCACGGGGATGCCGTCGGCGGCGAGCCTGGCCTTGGCCTGCGCGATCGTGAACTCGCCGTAGTGAAAGATGCTGGCGGCGAGCACGGCGTCGGCGCCGCCGATGCGGATGCCCTCGCTGAGGTGCTCGAGCGTGCCGACGCCGCCCGAGGCGATCACCGGCACCGGCACGGCGTCGGCGACCGCGCGCGTGAGCTCGAGGTCGAAGCCGCTGCGGGTGCCGTCGCGGTCCATGCTGGTCAGCAGGATCTCGCCGGCGCCGAGCTCGGCCATGCGCTGCGCCCAGGCGACCGCGTCGAGGCCGGTGTTGCGCCGGCCGCCATGCGTGTGGACGTCCCAGCCGGGGCCGCGCGCGGCGAGCTCGGCGCCCTGGCGGCGGCGCGCGTCGATCGCGACGACGATGCACTGCGCGCCGTAGCGCTCGGCGGCGGCCCGGATGAGCTGCGGGTCGGCCACCGCGGCCGAGTTGAAGCTGACCTTGTCGGCGCCGGCGTTGAGCAGGCGCCGCACGTCGGCGACGCTGCGCACGCCGCCGCCGACGGTCAGCGGGATGAAGACCTGCGCCGCGACCGCCTCGACGATCGGCAGCAGCAGGTCGCGCCCGTCGCTGGTCGCGGTGATGTCGAGGAAGGTCAGCTCGTCGGCGCCCTGCTCGTTGTAGCGCGCGGCGATCTCGACCGGGTCGCCGGCGTCGCGCAGCTCGACGAAGTTGACGCCCTTGACGACCCGCCCGCCGGTGACGTCGAGGCAGGGGATGATGCGTTTGGCGAGCATGGGCAAGCGACGGGAGCGGCCGGAGCTGCGATTGTCGCAAGCGGCGGTCACATCCGGCTGTTACCACCCGGGCAGGCAGCGCCCGAAGAATGCCCGTGCGGCGGCACGCCGTGCCGCGCAACTTGCAGGGAGACAGGTCATGGCACGCAGGATCCTGATGCTGTGCGGCGACTACGCCGAGGACTACGAGACGATGGTGCCGTTCCAGGCGCTGCAGGCGGTGGGCCACACGGTGCACGCCGTCGCCCCGGACCGCAAGGCCGGCGACTGGGTGCACACCGCGGTGCACGATTTCGAGGGCGCGCAGACCTACAGCGAGAAGCCGGGCCACCGCTTCACGCTCAACGCCAGCTTTGCCGACGTGCGCGCCGAGACCTACGACGCGCTGGTCGTGCCCGGCGGCCGTGCGCCCGAGTACCTGCGGATGGACGCGCGCGTCGTCGACCTCGCGCGTCACTTCCTCGCCACCGGCAAGCCGGTGGCGGCCATCTGCCACGGCGCCCAGTTGCTGGCGGCCACCGGGCTGCTGCGGGGTCGGCGCGTGTCGGCCTACCCGGCCTGCCAGGTCGAGGTCGAACTGGCCGGCGCCGAGTACTGCGGGATCGCGGTCGACGCGGCGATCACCGACGGCAACCTGGTCACCGCCCCGGCCTGGCCGGCACACCCGGCCTGGATCGGCCAGTTCCTCGCGCTGCTGGGCACGCGCATCACGCACTGAACCCCGGGGCGACGGCCAGGCGCGTACAGTCGACCCCAACCCTGCATCGGGAGGCCCGCCATGTGCGAGATCTTCGTCAGCGCCGACCCCCGGCAGTACGACAGCCGCACGCGCTCGGTGCGGCTGCACGGGGTGGTCACCAGCATCCGGCTGGAAAACCTGTTCTGGCAGGTGCTCGACGAGATCGCCGGGCGCGACGGCATGAGCGTCGCCCAGTTGCTCGAGCGGCTCTACGACGAGCTGGTGCAGGCGCGCGGCGAGGTCGGCAACTTCGCGTCGTTCCTGCGCGTGTGCGCCCTGCGCTACGAGGCGCTGATGGCGCACGGCGGCCTGCCGCGCGACACCGCGGTGCCGATCCGTACGGTCAGCCCGCGCAGCGCCCTGGCCAGCCTGCCGCCGCGGTGGTCGCGGCCTCAACTGCCGGCCAGCGCATCGGCGCGCGCCTGCGCCGCGGCGAAGTCGAGCGCGCCGGTGTAGATGCTGCGGCCGCAGATCACGCCCTCGATGCCCTCGCTCTCGACGGCGCACAGCCGCTCGACGTCGGCAAGGTCCGACAGCCCGCCCGAGGCGATGACCGGGATGCTCAGCGCCTGCGCGAGCCTGACGGTGGCCTCGATGTTGATGCCGGTGAGCATGCCGTCGCGGCCGATGTCGGTGTAGATCACGGCCTCGACGCCGTAGTCCTCGAACTTGCGGGCCAGGTCGACGACCTCGTGGCCGGTGAGCTTGCTCCAGCCGTCGGTGGCGACCTTGCCGTCGCGGGCGTCGAGGCCGACGATGATGTGCCCGCCGAAGGCGGTGCAGGCGTCGCGCAGGAAGCCCGGGTTCTTGACCGCCGCGGTGCCGATGATCACGTAGCCGATGCCGTCGTCGAGGTAGCGCTCGATGGTGTCGAGGTCGCGGATGCCGCCGCCGAGCTGCACCGGGACGTCGTCGCCGACTTCCTTCAGGATGGCCTTGATCGCGCCCTCGTTGACCGGCTTGCCGGCGAAGGCGCCGTTGAGGTCGACCAGGTGCAGCCGGCGCGCGCCGGCGGCCAGCCAGCGGCGCGCCATCGCCGCCGGATCCTCGCCGAAGGTCGTCGAGGCGTTCATGTCGCCTTGCTGCAGGCGCACGCACTTGCCGTCCTTGAGGTCGATGGCGGGGATCAGCAGCATGGCTCGATCGGAGCAGGGTGGAGGAAGGCAGGCGCGAGCAGCGCGCGGCGCGGACCGCAAGGGGGAGGGTCAGGGCTTCCAGTGCAGGAAGTTGCGGTACAGGGCCAGGCCGTGGGCGGCGCTCTTCTCGGGGTGGAACTGGGTGGCGAAAATGTTATCCCGCGCCAGCGCGCTGGTAAAGCGCAGGCCGTAGTCGGTCAGGCCGGCGCTGTGGCGCGCCGCCGACGGCTGGGCATGGTAGCTGTGCACGAAGTAGAACCAGGCGCCGTCGGGCACCCCCGCCCACAGCGGGTGCGCGCAGGTCTGGAAGACGCGGTTCCAGCCCATCTGCGGCACCTTGCAGCGGCTGCCGTCGGGCTGGCGCACGCCGTCGAGCCGAAAGCGCAGCACGCGCCCGGGGATCAGGCCCAGCCCGGGCGTGTCCTGCTCCTCGCTGTGGTCGAGCAGCATCTGCATGCCGACGCAGACGCCCATCAGCGGCTTGTGCGCGGCGGCATGCCGCACGGCGTCCTCCAGCCCGGCCGCGCGCAGCTCGCGCATGCAGTCGCGCATCGCGCCCTGCCCCGGCAGCACGACGCGCTCGGCAGCGAAAACCTCCTCGGGGTTCGACGTCACGACGACCCTGAGGTCGGCGTCGCCGGCGACATGCGCGACGGCCTGCGAGACCGAGCGCAGGTTGCCCATGCCGTAGTCGACGACGGCCACTGTGCGCGTCATCGCGTCGCCTTCGCCGGCCGCCAGGCCATGGCCTACAGCGTACCCTTGGTCGAGGGCACGACGCCGGCGGCGCGCGCATCGATCGCCGCGGCCATGCGCAGCGCGCGGCCGAAGGCCTTGAACACGGTCTCGCACTGGTGGTGCGCGTTGACGCCCCTGAGGTTGTCGATGTGCAGCGTGACCCCCGCGTGGTTGGCAAAGCCCTGGAAGAACTCGTGCGTGAGCTGGGTGTCGAAGCCGCCGACCATGCCGCTGGTGAACGGCACCTGCAGCACCAGCCCCGGGCGGCCGGAGAAGTCGAGGACCACGCGCGAGAGCGCCTCGTCGAGCGGCACGTAGGCGTGGCCGTAGCGGGTGAGGCCGCGCTTGTCGCCGACGGCCTGCGCGACCGCCATGCCCAGCGTGATGCCGACGTCCTCGACCGTGTGGTGGCCGTCGATGTGCAGGTCGCCCTCGGCCTCGACCTCGAGGTCGATCAGGCCGTGGCGCGCGACCTGGTCGAGCATGTGGTCGAAGAAGCCGATGCCGGTGGCGAGCTGCGAGGTGCCGCTGCCGTCGAGGTCGACGCGCACGCGGATGCGCGTCTCGCGGGTGTCGCGCCGGACCTCGGCGCTGCGGTGGGCGTTCATCGTCACAGACTCGCTTTCAGCGCTGCCAGCAGTTGCGCATTGTCCTCGGGCGTGCCGACCGTCAGCCGCAGGCAGCCGGCCAGCAGCGGGTGCAGCGCCGAGACATTCTTGACCAGCACGCCGCGCTCGCGCAGGCCGGCGTGGGTGCGCGCGGCGTCGGCCACGCGCACGAGGACCATGTTGGCCTCGCTGGCAAACGCCCGCACGCCGGGCAGCGCGCGCAGCGCGTGCTGCAGCCGCTCGCGCTCGGCGCGGATCGCCGCCGCCTGGCGCGCGTACTCGTCGGCGTGGTCCAGCGCGAACAGCGTGGCCTCGGCGTTGAGCGCGCTGACGTTGTACGGCGGCCGGACCTTGTCGATCTGCGCGACCAGCGCCGCGGCGCCGACGAGGTAGCCCAGGCGCACGCCGGCCAGCCCGAACTTCGACAGCGTGCGCATGACCAGCACATGCGCATGGCCGGGCTCGGCCAGCCGCGGCAGCCAGGTGCGCGCGGCAAACGGCTGGTAGGCCTCGTCGAAGACGACCAGGCCATGCTGCGCGCCGACCGCGGCGACGATGCGCTCGAGGACGGCGTCGTCCCACAGGTTGGCGCTGGGGTTGTTCGGGTATGCGAGGTAGGTGATCGCCGGGCGGTGCTGCTCGATCGCGGCGAGCATCGCCGCCTCGTCGAGCTCGAAGTCGGCGGTCAGCGGCACGCCGACGAAGCGCAGGCCCTGCAGCCTGGCCGACATCTCGTACATCACGAAGCCGGGCACCGGCGCGAGCACGCTCGCGCCGGGCAGGTCGCAGGCCAGCGCGAGCAGCGCGATCAGCTCGTCCGAGCCGTTGCCGAGCATCAGCGCGCAGCCGGCGGGCAGGTCGACCCAGCGCGCGAGCGCCGCGACGACGTCGGCCACGCACTGCGTCGGGTAGCGGTTGATCGCCACGCGCGCAAGCCGCTCGCCGAGCTCGCGCTGCAGCGCCGGCGGCAGCCGGTACGGGTTCTCCATCGCGTCGAGCTTGACCAGCCCGGCGCTGGGCTGGATCGCGTAGGCGTGCATCGCCTGCACGTCCTGGCGCAGCGTGCGCGCGATGCGTTCGGCGAGCGTGGGCGTCGTCATGGCGCGTCGAGCAGGCTGAGGTCGCTGCGAAACGGGCTGAGGACCTGCACCGACCCGTACTGCATGCCGTGCGCGAGATCCTCGCTGAGCAGGTACCGACAGCCCAGATGCTGCGCCGCGGCGACCACCAGTGCGTCCCAGTGGTGCAGGCCGAAGCGGCTTTCGACCGCCCACGCCGACTCGATCGTCGACGCGTCGATCTGCCACGGCTGCCAGGCAGTGAAGCGGCGCACTTTGGCGCGCGCCTCGCCGGGCGGCAGCGCCGGGCGGATCTTGCGCGTGACGTTGACGTAGAACTCGCCCAGCGTCTGCGTGCTCAACCGCCCGCACTGGCGCCGCCACAGCGCGTCGATCCAGCGCAGTGCCGCCTGCTGCTTGGCCGGGTCGCGCCCGTCCTCGCTGTAGATCAGCACGTTCGCGTCGACGAACACGACCACGGTCAAGCTTGCCCCCCCCGCACGTAGGTCTGCTCGCGCGTCGGGTATGGCGAGCCGTCGCTGACCCAGGTGCGCGTGTCCGACTTCCAGGCCTCGTAGGCGCGCAGATAGGCGTCGTCGCGCCTGCGCATCTCGGCGATGAAGCTGCCGACCAGCCGCGAGACGCTGGTGCCGCGGCGGGCGGCCTCGACCCGCGCCCATTCGAGGTCGGGGTCGTCGACGGTAATCGTCACGTTCTTCATGCGAACACACGATTCTCGTGTAACACGAAACCAGTGTAACAGGACAGGCGCCGCTACCGCATCCGCATCCGCGCCGCCTCGGCATGCGCCTGCAAGCCTTCGCCGTCGGCGAGTTCGGCGGCGATCGGGCCGAGCGCGCGCGCGCCGGCGTCGCTGACCTCGATCAGGCTCGAGCGCTTGACGAAGTCGTAGACGCCCAGCGGCGAGCTGAAGCGTGCGGTGCCCGAGGTCGGCAGCACGTGGTTGGGCCCGGCACAGTAGTCGCCCAGGCTCTCGCTGGTGTAGGCGCCGAGGAAGATCGCGCCGGCGTGGCGCAGCAGCGGCTGCCAGCGCTGCGGCTCGGCGCTGCAGACCTCGAGGTGCTCGGGCGCGATGCGGTTGCTGATCTGGCAGGCCTCGTCCATCGAGCGGGTGCGCACCAGCGCACCGCGGCCTTCGAGCGAGGCGCGGATGATGGCCTGGCGTGGCATCGTAGCCAGCAGCCGGTCGATGGCCTCGTGCACGCGGTCGAGGTAGGCGCCGTCGGGGCTGAGCAGGATGCTCTGCGCGAGCTCGTCGTGCTCGGCCTGGCTGAACAGGTCCATCGCGACCCAGTCGGGCGGCGTGCTGCCGTCGGCGAGCACGAGGATTTCGCTGGGACCGGCGATCATGTCGATGCCGACCTCGCCGTAGACCATGCGCTTGGCCGCGGCCACGTAGGCATTGCCGGGGCCGGTGATCTTGTCGACGCGCGGCAGCGTCGCGGTGCCGTAGGCCAGCGCGGCCACCGCCTGCGCGCCGCCGATCGAGTACGCGCGCTGCACGCCGGCGACCGCCGCGGCAGCCAGCACCAGGGGGTTGCGCTGCCCGCGCGGCGTCGGCACGACCATCACGATCTCGCCGACCCCGGCGACCTGCGCGGGAATGGCGTTCATCAGCACGCTCGACGGGTACGCCGCCTTGCCGCCGGGCACGTAGAGGCCGACGCGGTCCAGCGGCGTGACCTTCTGCCCGAGCAGGCTGCCGTCGGCGTCGCGGTAGCTCCAGCCGCGGCAGCAGGCCTCGCGCTGGCGCTCGTGGAAGTCGCGCACGCGCGCCGCAGCGGCCTCGAGCGCGGCGCGCTGCGCCGGCGTGATCGCCGCCAGCGCGGCCGCCAGCTCGGCCGGGGTGATCTCGAGCGCGGCCACCGATGCGGCCTGCACGCCGTCGTAGCGCGCGGTGCATTCGAGGACCGCGGCGTCACCGCGCGTGCGCACGTCGGCGATGATCTGCGCAACGCGCTGCTCGACCGCCGGGTCGCGCTCGGGGCTGGCGTGCAGCAGGCGCTGCAGGTCCGGCTCGAAGCCGGCGGCGGCGGTGTCGAGGCGGCGGATCGCGACGTTCATGACGCTGCGGTGGCGGCAACGGCGCTGGCGAAGGCGTCGATCAGCGCGCGCATCGGCGCGCCACGCAGCTTGAGCGCGGCCTGGTTGACGACCAGCCGCGAGGAGACGTCCATGATCTGCTCGACCTCGACGAGGTGGTTGGCCCTGAGCGTGCCGCCGGTCGAGACCAGGTCGACGATCGCATCGGCCAGACCGGCCAGCGGGGCCAGCTCCATCGAGCCGTAGAGCTTGATCAGGTCGACGTGCACGCCCTTGTCGGCAAAGTGCCGGCGCGCGGTGCGCGTGTACTTGGTCGCGACACGGATGCGCGCGCCCTGGCGCACCGCGGCGGCGTAGTCGAAGTCGGCGCGCACCGCCACGCTCAGGCGGCAGCGCGCGATGCCGAGGTCGAGCGGCTGGTACAGGCCGCCGCCGTCGTGCTCGACGAGCACGTCCTTGCCGGCCACGCCGAGGTCGGCGCCGCCGTGCTGGACGTAGGTCGGCACGTCGGCGGCGCGCACCAGCACGACGCGCAGCCCGGCGCGGCTGGTCGGCAGGATCAGCTTGCGCGAGGTCTGCGGGTCGTCGAGCACCGCGATGCCCGCGCGCGCCAGCAGCGGCAGCGTCTCCTCGAAGATGCGGCCCTTGCTGAGCGCCAGCGTGATCGTCATCGGATCCTCTCGATGTCGGCGCCGAGGGCGCGCAGCTTGTCTTCCATGCGGTCGTAGCCGCGGTCGAGATGGTAGATGCGGTCGACCGTCGTCTGGCCCTCGGCGACCAGGCCGGCGATGACCAGGCTGGCCGAGGCGCGCAGGTCGGTGGCCATGACCGCCGCGCCCGAGAGCCGCGGCACGCCGTGGACCAGCGCGGTGTGGCCGTCGACCTCGATGCGCGCGCCCAGGCGCAGCAGCTCGTTGACGTGCATGAAGCGGTTCTCGAAGATCGTCTCCGAGATGCGCGCGCTGCCCTCGGCGATGCAGTCCAGCGCCATGAACTGCGCCTGCATGTCGGTCGGGAACGCCGGGTACTCGCTGGTGCGCAGGCTGACCGCGCGCGCCCGGCCGGCGGCGGCGACGTCGATCCAGCCGGCGCCCGCGCTGACGCCGACGCCAGCCTCGCGCAGCTTGTCGATGACCGCCTCGAGGTGCTCGGCGCGCGCGTCGAGCAGGCGCACGCGTCCGCCGGCGGCGCCGACCGCGCAGAGGAAGGTGCCGGCCTCGATGCGGTCGGCGATGATGCGGTGCGGCTGCCGCGGCGCATGCAGCGCGTCGACGCCGCGCACGCGGATGCGGCTCGTGCCCTGACCCTCGATCTGCGCGCCCATCGCGATCAGCAGTTCGGCCAGGTCGACGACCTCGGGCTCCTGGGCCGCGTTCTCGAGCAGCGTCTCGCCGCGCGCCAGCGTCGCGGCCATCAGCAGGTTTTCGGTGCCGGTGACGGTGATCATGTCGGTGGCGATGCGCGCGCCACGCAAGCCCCCCGGCGGCGCCTTGGCGATCACGTAGCCATGCTCGACGACGATCTGCGCGCCCATCGCCTGCAGGCCGCGGATGTGCTGGTCGATCGGCCGCGAGCCGATCGCGCAGCCGCCGGGCAGCGAGACCGTGGCCTCGCCCCAGCGGGCGAGCAGCGGGCCCAGCACCAGCACCGAGGCGCGCATCGTCTTGACCAGCTCGTAGGGCGCCTCGGGCGAGCTCAGGCCGCCGGCGTCGACCGTGACCAGGTCGGGCTGCTGCGCATCGCGCGCGCAGCGCACGCCCATGTTGGTCAGCAGGCGCAGCATGGTCGCGACGTCCTGCAGCCGCGGCACGTTGGCCAGCGCGAGCGGCTCGGCGCACAGCAGCGCCGCGCACAGCTCGGGCAGCGCGGCATTCTTGGCGCCCGCGATGCGTACCTCGCCAGCCAGGCTGCGGCCGCCGCGGATCAGCAGTTTGTCCATCGGGTTCGGGGCCGCATCACCGCGCGCAGCGACGCCGCCCTGGGGGTGGCGCCGACCGCCGCCGCGCCGACGCGGCGTCCTTCAGGGGTGGTGGGGGGCGCGGGCGCCGGCGGCCGCCGCCTGACCGCCCTGCCGGGCGGCCCATTCGGCGGGTGTGAGCGTCTGCATCGACAGCGCGTGAATCTGCTCGCGCATTCTATCGCCCAGCGCCGCGTAGACCCGCTGATGGCGGGCAACGCGCGAGCGGCCGTCGAACTCGCGCGCGACGATGGTCGCGAAAAAATGCCGGCCGTCACCGTCGACTTCAAGGTGCTCGCAAGCGAGTCCGGCGGCAATATAGGCTCGCACGTCGGCGGCGGTCGGATCGGCCATGATGCCCGCCATTTTACGGGCGCCCGCCGCTGCCGCCCGGCCCCTGCCCCGAAAGGCCTGCCATGCCCTCACCCACGATCCTCGGCCTGTGGCCGCCCACACTGCTGGCCGGGCTGCTCGCCCTGGCCCTCGTCGTCTGGGCGGTGTGGGTCTACAACCGGCTGGTGCGACTGCGCAACGAGATCGCCAACGCCTACGCCCAGATCGACGTGCAGCTCAAGCGCCGCTACGACCTCGTGCCCAACCTGGTCGAGGTCGCCCGCAAGTACCTGCAGCATGAGCGCGAGACCCTCGAAGCCGTCACCCAGGCGCGCAACGCGGCGCGCGGCGCTGCCGAGCGCGCCGGCGGCAAGCCCACCGACCCGGGGCTGATCGGCGCACTGGCCGGCGCCGACAGCGTGCTCGGCGGCGCGCTCGGGCGCCTGATGGCCGTCGTCGAGGACTACCCCGAGCTGAAGGCCGACGCGTCGATGCGCGCGCTGAGCGAGGAGCTCGCGCACACCGAGAACCGGGTGGCCTTCGCGCGCCAGGCCTTCAACGACGCCGTGCTCGACCACAACAATGTCGCGCAGCACTTCCCCTCGGTCGTCGTTGCGCGGCTGAGCGGCTTCGCCCCGGCGGCGGCGCTCGAATCGACCGCCGGCGACGACGAGCGCCGCGCGCCGCGCGTGAGCTTCTAGCGCCCGGGGACGGGGCCCGTCGCCCGATGCGCTTTCGTCGCCACCAGCAGGCTGCGCAGGCCGGCACGCGGCGGCTGCTCGGGCTGTTCGCGCTGGTGCTGCTTGGCCTGACGCTGGCCGTCAACGCCGCGCTGGCGCTGGCCTGGCGGCTCACCGCGCCGTGGTCGGCCGACTACCCCGACTGGTTCTTCACCACCAACACCGCGCTGCTGCTGCTGTACGTGCTCGGCGGCCATGCCGTCGAGTCGCTGCGCCTGCGCGAAGGCGGCGCGCATGTCGCGCGGCTGGCCGGCGGGCGCGAGGCCGGCCGCGACGAGCCCCTCGAACGCCGGCTGACCCAGGTCGTCACCGAGATGGCGCTGGCCGCCAACACCCGGGCGCCGACGGCCTGGGTGCTGCCGCGCGAGGACGCGATCAACGCCTTCGCCGCCGGCTGGAGCGCCGACGACGCCGTGGTCGCCGTCACGCGCGGCGCGCTCGAACGGCTGGACCGCAGCGAACTGCAGGGCGTCGTCGCGCACGAGCTCAGCCACCTCGTGCACGGCGACACGAGCTTGAACATGCGGCTGATCGGCATGGTCTGGGGCCTGCGGCTGCTGTTCGACCTCGGCCGCCGGCTGGCTGCACCCGGTGCCGGCAGCCGCCACCGCTTTGGCGTGCTGTTCGGCGTCGCGCTGATGGCCGTGGGCGCGCTCGGCTGGGCCGCCGGCCGGCTGCTGCAGGCGGCCGTGTCGCGCCAGCGCGAGTTCCTCGCCGATGCCTCGGCCGTCAAGTACACGCGGCAGGTCGACGGCCTGGGCGGCGCGCTGCGCAAGATCGCCGGGCAGCAGCGGGCGCAGGCCGCCGCGCTGTCGGCGCGCACCGGCCCGCTGGCGCACCTGTTTCTCGTCAGCCACGCGCGCTGGGCCTGGTGGGCCACGCACCCGCCGCTGGCCGAGCGCATCCGCCGGCTGTACGGGCGGCCGATGCCCGGGCTCGACGCCGACGCCCTGCCGCCGCCCGCCGCCGACGAGGCCCCGCCGGCGCTGCCGGCACTGGCGCCGATGCCCGCGCCGCGCCGACCCGGCGCGGCATCACCGGCCGCGCAGGCCTGCGCCGCGGCGCCGGGCCCACCCGATGCCACCCGCGCGCAGCCCAGCCCGCAGCCGACCGCCGCAGCCACGGGCGCGACCCGACCCGCCAACGCCGCGGCCGAAGCCGAGGCGCTTGCACGCATCGCCCGCTGGCATGGCCCGGGCGAACTGCACGCGGCGCTGCTGACGCTGCTGCAGCCGGCCACGGTGGCGCCCGACCCGCTGGCCTGGCAGGGCCTGCCCGCGGCACGGGCCGCGGCGATGCAGGCCGACCTTGCCACCCTGGCGCCGACCGCACGTCTGGCCGTGCTCGACGCACTCGCGCGCCGCACGGCCCGGGCCCCGGCGGCCTTGCGGCAGGCCCTGCGCGAGCCCGCGCGCGCCGCCACGCGCCAGCCGCAGAGCGCGCTGCACGGCCTGCTGCTGCGCCAGCGCCTGCGCGCGCGGCCCTTGCCGTTCACGCCGCCGACCGCACACAACACGCTGGCCGCGCGTCAGGCCGCCGCGCTGAGCGTCACGCGCTGGCTGGCCGCCGCGCTGGCCGCCTGCGCGGGCGTGGGCGCGGCACGCGCCGCGGCCTGGGCGGCCCGCGCAGCGCAGGCGCTGGCGACGGCGCCGGCCGGCACGCGCACCGGCCCCGGCGCCCCGCCGTCGGCCGCGGGGGCGCTGCGCGCCGCGCTGCGGCTGCAGCGCCTGGCCGCCATCCAGCGCCCGCTGCCGCTGCGCGTCTGGGTCCAGGCCTGGGCCGACGACGAGACGCTGGCCGCCTCGGACGAGGCCGCGGCCCTGCTGGCTGCGGCCGCGCTCCTGCTCGAGCTGCCGCTGCCACCGACGCTCGCCCGCCGGCTGCCCGTGCTCGACGCCTGAGCGCAGCGCTCAGTGCCGCAGCTTGTAGCCGCTGGCCAGCAGGCGCAGCGTCAGCGCCGAGACGGCGACGAAGGCCGCGCCGACGACACCCAGGCTGAGCCAGGGCGAGACGTCGCTCACGCCGAAGAAGCCGGCGCGAAAGCCGTCGACCATGTAGAAGAACGGGTTGAGGTGGCTGAGCTTGAACCAGAACGGCGGCAGCCCGTGCACCGAGTAGAAGACGCCGGCGAGGAAGGTCAGTGGCAGCACGACGAAGTTCTGGAACGCCGCCATCTGGTCGAACTTCTCGGCCCACAGCCCGGCGATCAGCCCGAGCGCGCCCATGATGCCGGCGCCGAGCACGGCGAAGGCCAGGACCCACAGCGGCTGCTCGAAGCGCATCGGCGCGAACCAGACCGTGACCGCAAACACGCCCAGCCCGACGACCAGCCCGCGCACGACCGAGGCGCCGACATAGGCCGCGAACCACGCGCGGTGCGACAGCGGCGTGACCAGCAGGAAGACCAGGTTGCCGGTGATCTTGCTCTGGATCAGCGAGCTGCTGCTGTTGGCGAAGGCGTTCTGCAGCACGCTCATCATGACCAGCCCGGGGATCAGGAAGCTGGTGTAGCCGACGCCGGGGAAGACCTCGACGCGGCCCTCGAGCACATGGCCGAAGATCAGCAGGTACAGCACCGCCGTCAGCACCGGCGCGGCGATGGTCTGGAAGCCGACCTTCCAGAAGCGCAGGACCTCCTTGCGAAACAGCGTCAGCGGGCCCTGCAGGTTCATGATGCGACGGCCGCCGACTGCATGATCCCGAGGAAGACGTCCTCGAGGTCGGCGCGGCCGATCTCGAGGTCCTCGACGCGCACGCCGGCGCTGCGCAGCCGCGCCAGCACGGCCTCGACCGCGGCCGCGTCGTGCACGCTGAGCTGCGCGATGCGCCCGGTCACGCGGGCCTGCGCGGCGAGCTCGGGCGGCAGCGCGTCGTCGGTCTTGAAGCGCAGCACCGTGCTGGTGGTCGCCGCCAGCAGCGCCGAGGTGCGCTCGAGGGCGACCACGCGGCCATGCTTGAGCATCGCGATGCGCCCGCACAGGGCCTCGGCCTCCTCGAGGTAGTGGGTGGTCAGCAGCACCGTGTGGCCGGCCTTGTTGAGCCTGGCCACGAACTGCCACAGCGTCTGGCGCAGCTCGACGTCGACGCCGGCGGTCGGCTCGTCGAGCACGATCACCGGCGGCCGGTGGACCAGCGCCTGCGCGACCAGCACCCGCCGCTTCATGCCGCCCGAGAGCTGGCGCATGTTGGCGTCGGCCTGGTCGGCCAGGCCCAGGCCGGCGAGCAGCTCGTCGATCCAGGCGTCGTTGCCGCGCACGCCGAAGTAGCCGCTCTGGATGCGCAGCGTCTCGCGCACGCTGAAGAACGGGTCGAAGACCAGCTCCTGCGGCACGATGCCCAGCGCCCGGCGCGCCGCGGCGTAGTCGGCGACCACGTCGTGGCCCAGCACGCACACGCGCCCGCTGCTGGCGCGCGTCAACCCGGCGAGGATCGAGATCAGCGTCGTCTTGCCCGCGCCGTTGGGGCCGAGCAGGCCGAAGAACTCGCCGGCCTCGACGTCGAAGCTGACGTCGACCAGCGCCTGCACGGTGCCGCGCGCGCTGCGGTAGACCTTGCCGACGTGCTCGAAGCGAACTGCTGCCATGAAGGCGGGCGATTCTATTGCCAGGCCGCGCCCGCCATCGGCCAGAATGGCCGCACCATGCCGACGCCCAAGCCGCCGCGCGACCCCGCCCAGCCCCCGCGCCGCACCGCCCAGCGCATCCTCGACGTCACGCTCGCGCTGTTCAACCGCTTCGGCGAGCCCAACGTCAGCACCACGCTGATCTCGTCCGAGCTGGGCATCAGCCCGGGCAACCTGTACTACCACTACCCGGCCAAGGACGAGCTCGTCAACGCGCTGTTCGGCCGCTTCCAGCAGGCCCTGGCGACGCTGCTGCGCGCCGCCGACGACGTGCGGCAGGTCGAGGACGCCTGGCTGTTCTTCCACCTGCTGTTCGAGTGCATCTGGCAGCACCGCTTCCTCTACCGCGACCTCAACGACCTGCTCAGCCGCAATCGCCACCTCGAGACGCAGTTCCAGGCCGTGCTGGCCGACAAGACGCGCGCGGTGCGCGCCGTGCTGGCCGCGCTGGCGCGCGCCAGCACGCTGCGCATCGGTGCGCGCGAGACCGAGACGGTGGCCACCGCGATGGTCGTCGTGCTGACCTACTGGCTGAGCTACGAGTACGTGCGCGACCCGCGCCACGCGCTCGAGCCCGAACGCGCCGACGCCGCGCTCGCGCGCGGCGCCTACCATGTGCTGGGCCTGCTTGCGCCCTACCTCGACCAAGCCGCCGGCGAGCATCTGCAGACGCTCGCCAGGCCGTACCGCAAGGCCTGAACCAGGCCCTGGCACCAACCCCCGGGAGACGCGCATGGGCCGCTGGAGCAGCTTTCCGTACGACGACAGCGCCTACCGCTACAGCGCCGCCGCGCTGAAGAAGCACTGGGCGCGGCTGCACGCCGGCGACGCCGAGCCCTGGCCGGCCCAGGCCGACGTGCGCGCGGCCTGGGCACTGTTCCACGCCGGCGAGTTCAGCGCCGCGTACGACGCCGGCCTGCAAGCCGCGGCCGCGGGCCACCCGGGCGGCCTGACGGTGGCCCACAAGGCGCAGTGCATCTACGCCAACTACCTCGAGAAGAGCGAGCGCACGCGGCTGGCCATGCTCCTCGAGGCTGCCGAGCGCGCGCGCGCCCAGCAAGCCGCCGAACCCGGCAACGCCAACGCCTGGTACTGGCAGGCCTACGCGCTGGGCCGCTACAGCCAGGGCATCAGCGTGACCAAGGCGCTGGCGCAGGGCCTGGGCGGCAAGGTGCGGCACGCGCTCGAGACCGCGATCGGGCTCGCGCCGACGCACGCCGACGCGCATACCGCGCTGGGCACCTTCCACGCCGAAGTCATCGACAAGGTCGGCCAGTTGCTCGGCCGCACCCAGGGCGCCGACGTCGCCCGCGGGCTGGCGATGTTTCGCCGCGGGCTCGAGCTCAACCCGCACAGCGCGATCGCGCGCGTCGAGTACGCCAACGGCCTGGTCATGCTCGAAGGCGAGCGGCGCATGAAGCAGGCCGAGCAGCTCTACGCCGAGGCCGCGGCCTGCACGCCGATGGACGCGATGGAGCACCTCGACGTCGAGCTGGCGCGCGCCGAGCTGGCGGGCTGAGGCGCCGGTCGGCAATCCTCGGGCGAGGCCGGGCAGACGCGACCGGACCGCCTAGATTTCCAGTATGGGCTTCGCCTGGATCAAGGGATCCCCGACGGATCCGCCTGTTTCACCGCTGCGCTGGCGTTCCTGCCCGCCCGGCCGCGGATAGAATCCAAAACGCCGCCGCGCAAACCCCTCAGGCGCGCGATAACGCGGCAACCTCATCCAACAGGAAAACCATGCGCATCCTCGCCATTCTTGTCGCCGTCGCGGCGGCCATGACCCTCACGGCTTGCTCGTCGGTGCCCATCCTGAACGTCGAACAGGCGGCGGTGACCACCGCCAACAACAGAGCCTTGACGTCAGATCAAGTCCGATCGGCGATCGTTCGCGCGGGCGCGTCGCTGGGCTGGCAGATGAGGGATGAAGCGCCGGGCACGCTGGTCGGGACGCTTCAGCTGCGCACCCATACCGCGGTAGTCACGATTCCTTACTCGGCCACGTCCTACAGCATCAGATACCGCTCCAGCACCAATCTGGACGCCGCAGACGGCATGATCCACAGAAACTATAACGGCTGGATCCAGAATCTGACGCGCGCCATCAACGCGCAGCTCAGCGCGCCGTGAGCATTGGCCTGCAGGCGATGAAGGAGATCGGCCCTCTCGAGCTGGCCGCGCTGATCATCGAGGCGGTGGGCCTCGACGAAGTGACGGCGGCGCAGATCGACCCCGAAGCACCGCTGTTCGGCGACGGGCTGGGCCTGGACTCGCTGGACATGCTGGAGATCTCGCTGGTGATCCAGCAGCGCTACGGCATCAGACTCAAGGCCGACGATCCGAACAACGGGTCCATCTTCGCCTCGCTGAGGAGCCTGGCGGCGCATCTGAGCGCTGCGCAGGGCGTGCGGCCCTAATCTCCTTGGACGGCCTGGTCGCCGCCGCCGTCGACGGGGCGCTGCGCGGGGTCCCGGCGGCGGCGCTGACGGGGCTGGCCTGGCTGTTCGGCCGCAGCCTGCGCCGTGGGGCGACACCGTTGATCGAACGCATCGCCCGCATCGGCACGCCCCGTCTGTCGCCGGCCCTGGGCCGGTACACCAGGCGCCTCACCGGCTTGTGGACGACCTATTTCGCGCTGGCCGCAGCAGCCTGTCTGGCCGCGCCGCCCAGCCCCTATGCGGGCGCATTGGCCGGCCTGGGCAGCCTCGTGCTCTTCGTGGGCGAGCGCTGGCTGCGAGGCCGCCTGTTCCCGGGACATGTGTTTCCCGGACTCGTGCAGCAGCTGCGTGACACCTGGTCCGTATGGCGTCGCCCGACATGAACCCGCCGCGCCTTCTGGCCGAACCCGACGATCTCCCGCTGCTCGCAGGGCGCTCCAGCCTGGACGACCCCGCCGTGCTGGGGCGCGCGCATTGCTGGACCTGGCGCCAGATCCACCTGGCCGCGCTGGACCTGGCCGACGCCCTGGAGGACGCCTCGACGGTCTGCAACCTCTGCGACTCGCGGGTCGGCTTTCTCGTCTCATGGCTGGCAGCGCTCAGGCGCGGCTGCCGCGTGACGCTGCCGCCGTCGAGCGGCGTGTTCGACGTGAGCCGCGTTCTGGCCGACGGTGATCGCGTCGTCGTCACCTGTGACGCCCGCACCCTGCTGCATCCGCAATGGAGCCGTGCGGCGCGCTGCATCGAGGTACGCACGGATGCACCACCCCAAGCGCCCGACGGCAGGAGCCTGGCCTGGGGGGGCACCTGGTCCGATCGGGAGGTCAGGCTCTTCACGTCCGGCAGCACCGGCGCACCGCAGCTCCAGGTGCGCACGCTCGCTCAGCTGGTCGCCGGCGCGAGAGTGCTTGCGGCGCGCCTGGACGGCGAGATCGACGGCGGCCTGCGCGCCGTCCGACGCATTGTCTGCAGCGTGCCGCCGCAGCACATGTTCGGCCTCGAGCTGTCGGTCATGCTGCCGTCGGTCCAGGGCATCCCGGTGGTCGACTGCCGCCCCTTGCTGCCCGCGGATGTGGTGGCGGCCTGCGCCGCGGGGGAAGCGGCGCTGTGGGTGACCACGCCGCTGCACCTGGGCGCACTGGTGCGTCAGGCCGACCCGGTGCCCTCCTGCGCGGGCGTGATCGCGTCGACGATGCCGCTGGCCCCGCCGGTGGCGGCGCAGGCCGAGGTGCTGGTCGCCGCGCCGGTGCTGGAGATCTACGGCTCCACCGAAACCGGGGCGCTGGCCCTGCGCCGCACGGCACGCGAGGACGGATGGCTGGCGCTGGGCGACGTCGAACTCGGCGCGCAAGCCCGGGGAACGCTGGCCCGTGGCCGGCACTTCCCGTCGCCGCGCCTGCTTGGCGACCACATCGAGATGCGCCAGGACGGCCGCTTCGTCCTGGTCGGCCGCGATGCAGACATGGTGAAGATCGGCGGCCGCCGCGCGTCGCTGTCGGGCCTGAACCTGCTGCTGCACGACGTCCCGGGCATCGAGGACGGCTGTTTCTACTTGCCGCCCGGGGCGAGCGCGCCTCGCCTGTGCCTGATCTACGCCGGGCAAGCGCTGTCGCTGGCGGAACTGCGGCAGCACCTGCACGGCCGCGTCGATCCGGCGTTCCTGCCGCGTCGACTGGTGAGGGTGGAGCGGCTGCCGCGCACGGCCGGCGGCAAACTCCCCAAGGCGGACCTGGACGCGCTCTACGCGCAATGGTGCGAAGCTGCCGATGCCGGCGCGAGGACGACCTTCAGCATCGCCCTGACCCACCCCTGCCTGCCCGGTCACTTTCCCGGCCGGCCGATCGTGCCCGGCGTGCTCCTGCTGCAACGGGTGCTCGAATCTGCGCAGCGCCGCACCGGGCGTACGGTCACGTCGATCACGCAGGCGAAGTTCAGGGCCTCGCTGCGACCGGGCGAGACGGCCACCGTGTGGCTGGACACCTCGCCGTCGGGAACGGCCTTTCGGGTCACCACGGAGCGCGAGGGTCGGATGACCACCTTGGCCACCGGGCAGCTCCAGCTGCAGGCGCAAACCGGCGCCCGGTCATGAAGCCCTGGCAAGCCAGGCGCGAACGCGGCAGCGCGCTCCTCATCCGCTTGATCGCCCATCTGGCTCGCGTCGCCGGGCGCCCGCTGTGCCGCGCCCTGCTCTACCCCATCGTGGCCTATTTCGTGATCGGCGACAGGCAGGCCCGCCGCGCCTCGCGCGAGTTTCTCGAGCGGGCACGCGGGCGGCGGGTGACGCTGGGCGACGTCTTCGCGCACCTGCACTGCTTTGCGGCGACGCTGCTGGACCGGGTCTACATGGCCGCGGGGCAGTTCGATCGCTTCGAGCTCGAGATCGTCGGCCGCGAGCACCTCGAGCGGGCACTGGAGGCCGGCAAGGGCTGCCTGCTGATGGGCTCGCATCTCGGCAGCTTCGACCTCGTGATGCTGGCCAACCGAGCCGGCGACGACCGCCCGGTTGCCGTCATGATGCACGTCGATCCGCGCGCGCGCCTGCGCCGCATCGCCGGCATCGACGACAGCCGGATGCAGCTCATCGTGCTGGGGCGGCCCGACAGCTTCCTGCGGGCCTACGAGGTGCTGCAACGCGGCGGGCTGGTTGCCGTGCTCGCCGACCGGGCCGGCGGCGGCGCCCACCTGGAGGCCGATTTCCTCGGCCGCGCCGCGCCGTTTCCACTGGGGCCGCACCTGCTCGCCGCGCGCGCCGGCGCCAGCGTCGTGCTGTTCTACGGGCTGTACCTGGGCGGCAACCGCTATCGGGTCGAGTTCGTCGATTTCGGCCAGACCGCGCCCGCCGGCGCGCGCGCAACGGCACTGCAGCCCATGGTCGACCGCTACGTGCTGGGCCTGGCCCATCAGGCGCGCCGCCACCCGGACAACTGGTTCAACTTCTACCCGTTCTGGAGCCCCCCCTGATGACCCGTGCATGGCCCGCCGTCGTCCTCTGCGCCTGGCTGCTGGCCGCCGCCCCCGCGCGGGCGCTGGACATCGACGCGCTGCAGCGCCAGCTGCACGGCGCGACGCAGCCCGTCTATCGGTTCGACGAGGTTCGCGAGTCGCCGTGGCAGCCCGCGCCCGTCCGGTCGCAAGGCACGCTGCGGGCCCGTGACGGCGTGCTGGAAAAGGTCGTCGAGTCGCCGCGCCAGGAAACCTGGCGGCTGCTGCCGGACCGCCTGCAACTGCTGCGCCCGGGGCGGCCCGAGGCGTCGGAAGTCCGCTTCAGCGCCGTGCCGGCTGTGGGCGTTCTGGCCAACGCCCTGCGGCTGGTGCTGATCGGCGACCTGGCCCAACTGGGACAGGCGTTCGAACTTGCCCTGACCGGCGACGAGCGCCAGTGGGTCCTGCACGGCGCCCCGCGAAACCCCGACGGGCGCCGGGCCGTTCGGTCCATCGAGCTGCAAGGCAGCGGCACGTTGCTGAAAGCCCTGGTGTTCGTCGACGGCCAAGGCGAAAGAACCTTCATGCGGCTCGAGCCGCTGCGCTAGGAGCGCCATGTTCGACAAGGACCCGCTGACTGCCCTGCAGGCCCTCACCGCCGCGCAGCAGATAGCCTTTGCGCCCCTCGCATTCCAGGCCACCTGCATCCTGCGCGACAGGGGCGTGCTGCGTTGCCTAGCGGACGCCGTGCCGGACGGGCTGTCGCTCGACGGCGTGGTCGAGCGGACCGCCTTGTCGCGCTATGCGGCACGCGTCCTGCTGGAGGCCGGACTGGGATTGCGCCTCGTCTGGCGACAGGACGACCGATTCCACCTGGGCAAGGTCGGTCGCTTTGTGCTGGAGGACGAATTGACGCGCGTCAATTTCGATTTTGCCCGCGACGTCTGCTACCAGGCAGCGGCCCATCTGGACCAGGCGCTGCAGACCGGCAAACCCTCAGGCCTGTCCGAACTCGGACCCTGGAATACCCTCTACGAAGGTTTGTCCCTCCTGCCCGAGCCGGCGCGAACCAGCTGGTTCGCATTCGACCACTTCTACTCGGACCAGGCTTTCCCCGCGGTGCTCGAGCGCATGGCCGCCGACCCCCCCGCGCGGGTCATGGACGTGGGCTGCAACACGGGGCGCTTCGCCCGCTCGCTGCTGCAGCGCCTGCCGCATTGCGAGCTGGCGCTGGTGGACCTGCCGATCCAGCTGGACGTGGCGCGGCAGACGCTGCGGCGCGGCGGCCTGGACCGGCGCGCCTGTTTCCATCCGACCGACCTGCTCGATCCCGGCTCGGTGCTCCCCGAGGGCTACCCGCTGATCTGGATGAGCCAGTTTCTGGACTGCTTCTCCGACGAGCAGATCGTCGCCGTGCTGCAGAAGGCGCGGCGCGCCGTTCCGCAGAGCGGCCGTGTCTGGATCCTGGAACTCTTCTGGGACCGGCAGCGATTCGAGGCCGCCGCCTTCAGCCTGCAGCAGACGTCGCTGTACTTCAGCTGCGTGGCCAACGGCAACAGCCAGATGTATGACTCCAGGGTGTTTCTCGAACTCGTCGGGCGCGCCGGTCTGCGGGTGACGAACCTGACCGACGGCGTCGGCAAATTTCACACCCTGGTCGAATGTGCCGCAGCACCGTGATGTCAGCAGCACCGTGACGGCCGTCGCATACACTCATTGGTGCGCTCCCTGTCCGCGTGTTTGCCTGGGGCGCGCGTCGGCAGCGGGCATCGCAGGAGATCAGAGGCAGTGTGGGGGATCGCGGGCTACAGCACCGTGAACGCCGGCGGGCGCGGCAACGCCCAGTCCTGGAATTCGATGGTTTCGGGCCAGACGGGCCTGCGGCGCAATGCGCTGCCCTGGTGTGACCTCGACGGCTGGATCGGTGAGGTCGAGGGCGTCGAGGACATCGAGCTGCCGTCGGCACTCCGGGGCTGGGACTGCCGCAACCATCGCCTGGCCTGGATGGCTTTGCAGGGCGACGGTTTTGCCACCGCGGTGCGCAGCGCAGCGCAGCGCTACGGCCCGCACCGCGTGGCTGTCGTGCTGGGCACGAGCACCTCCGCAATCCTGAGCACGGAGCGCGCGTATGCCGCCTGGAAGCGCGCCGGCGAATTCCCGCCCGATTACGCCTACCGGCGCTCGCACGCCCTCGACGCGCTGTGCCGGTTCGTGGCGTGCGCGCTGGAGATCTGCGGCCCCATGGTCACGATTTCCACCGCCTGCTCTTCCAGCGCCAAGGTGTTCGTCACGGCCCAGCGCTGGATCGACTGCGGTCTGGCGGACGCCGCGGTGGTCGGCGGCGCCGACAGTCTCTGCCTGTCGACCCTGCACGGCTTCGATTCGCTGCAGTTGATTGCCCCCGAGGTCTGCCGCCCGTTCGATGCCAACCGCAAAGGCCTGTCGATTGGCGAGGCAGCCGGCTTCATCCTCATGGACCGCCAGCCGGGCGCGGTCAACTTCCTCGGCGGCGGAGAGTCCAGCGATGCCTGGCACATGTCGACGCCCCACCCCGACGGCCAGGGGGCGCAGGACGCCATGCGCGGCGCGCTGCGCTCGGCGGGGCTCGGGCCGCGCGACATCGGCTACGTGAACGCGCACGGCACGGCGACCCCGGCCAACGACCGCGCGGAGGCGGCCGCGCTGGGCGCCGTGTTCGGCGAGCGCGGCGTGCCGGTCTCGTCGACCAAAGGCGTCACCGGCCACACGCTGGGCGCGGCCGGCATCGTCGAGGCCATTGCCGTGGTGCAGGCCCTGGAGCAGGGTCGCGTGCCGCCCTCGGCCAACCTCGAGCAGGCCGACCGGGCCCTGGCCATCGACATCGTCGAGACCGCACTCCGGCTGCCGCTGAGGCACGCGATGACCAACAGCTTCGGCTTCGGCGGCAACAACTGCTCGCTCGTCTTCGGCCTGGGGCAGTGACATGCGCATCGACCTGCAGTTGCATGCCGCGGGCGTCCTGGCGCCCGGCATCGCCTCGCTGGCGGACCTGCTGGCGTTGTCGCGCACCGGGGTGCACAACGGCGCCGGGGACCAGCCGCTGGCCAGCCCGGCCGCGCTGCCGCCCAACGAGCGGCGGCGGGCCAGCCAGGTCGTGCGCCTGACGCTGGCGTGCGCCGAACAGGCCTTGCGTGGCGCTGCCTTCGCGGGCAGCGACGTGCGCACGGTATTTGCCTCCGACGAGGGCACCGGGGAGGTCTGCCAGCAGATGCTGGAGGCGCTGGCAACCACACGCATGCTGTCGCCGCTGCTGTTCCACAACTCGGTGCACAACGCGCCTTCGGGCTATTTTTCGATTGCCCATCGCAACCGCCAGTCGGCCACCAGTGTCAGCCTGGGCGCGGACAGCTTTGCCGCCGGACTGCTGTGCGCGGCAGCCGAAGCACGCTGCAGCGGCCAGCCCGTGCTCTTCCTGTCCTACGACCCGGCCATGACCGAACCGATGCGCTCGCTGCTGCCGGTGGCCCACGCGACGGCCACCGCCTGGACGCTGTCGGCGCCACCGACGCCGAACGGCTCGCCGCCGGCGCTGGCCGCGCTGACGCTCGAACTGCAGGACGGCTCTGCGCAGGTCGACGCCTTGCCGGTCTGGGCCGCGCCCTGGGCCGTCAACAGCAGCGCGCGCGCACTGCATGCGCTGGCCGTCGTCGCTGGCGCCGATCCGGAGCCGGCCAGCGTGACCCTCGCCGTCGGCGGTTGCCGCCTGCGGATCGCACGCGCACCGCAAGGCGGGGCGCCGTGCTGACGCGCGCCGACATCGCCGCGCGCATCCCGCACGCCGGCGCGATGAGCCTGCTCGACGCCGTGCTGGCCTGGGACCAGGACGGCATCGTCTGCCGCTCGCCGGTGCCGGGCGCCGAGCATCCGCTGGCCGAGGGCCGGGCGGTGCCGGCCGTGGCAGCCATCGAGTACGCGGCCCAGGCCGCGGCGGTGCATGGGGCGCTGATCGACGGCACCGCCCAGCCCCGCGGCGGCGTCCTGGCCAAGGTGGCGGACGTGGCGCTGCACGTGCCGTCGCTCGACCAGGCGCGCGGCGCACTGCGCATCCACGCCCGCGCCCTGGGCCGCACGTCGGCCGGGTGTCTGTACGCCTTCGAGGTGGCCGACGCCGACCGTCGCCTCGTCAGCGGCCGCCTGATGGTGGCGTTTGGCCCATGAACCTGCGCCCGAGCGGAATCCGGCGTGCGCTGGTCACCGGTGGCAGTGGGCCCATCGGTGCGGCCATCTGCCGGGCGCTGGCCGCCGCGGGCATGCACGTCATCGTCCACGCCCACACCCGCCGGGACCGCGCCGATGCGCTGGTTTCGGCGCTCGTGGCTGAGGGCGCCAGCGCCGAGGCCGTGAGCTTCGACCTGACCGAGAGCGCCGCGGTGGCGGTGGCCCTCGAGCGCCTGCTGGCCGCCGGGGCGATCCAGGTCCTGGTCAACAACGCCGGCGTCCACCACGACATGCTGATGCCCGGGATGCCGGAGGCGGTCTGGTCGAGCGTCATCGACGCCAATCTGAACGGCTTCTTCCGCGTGACACAGCCACTCCTGCTGCCGATGATCCGCACGCGGTGGGGGCGGATCGTCAGCGTCAGCTCGGTGGCTGCGCAGGCCGGCAATCGCGGGCAGACCAACTATGCGGCCGCCAAGGCCGGTCTGCACGGGGCGACGAGATCGCTGGCACTGGAGGTCGCGGGGCGCGGCATCACCGTCAACGTCGTCGCTCCCGGCATCATCGACTCCGAGATGCTCGGCACGGCCTTCCCGCCGGAGCGGATCAAGGCGCTGGTTCCCGCCGGCCGTGCCGGGCGGCCCGAGGAAGTGGCGGCGGTCGTGGCCTTTCTCGCCTCGGACGCCGCGGCCTACGTCACCGGCCAGGTCATCGGCGTCAACGGCGGACTCCACGGATGAACAACGACGCTGTCGCGCCGTCCGCTGCGGGGCTCTGGGACGACGTGTGGATCGCCATCCCGGCCTACAACGAGGCCCTCACGATCCGCGTCATCGCGCAGGCCGCGCTGCGTCTGTGCCCCCGCGTGCTGGTCGTCGACGACGGATCCGGCGACGCCACCGCGGCCTGCCTGGACGGGCTGGCGATCACGCTGCTGCGCAACGGGACCAACCTCGGCAAGGCCGCCAGCCTGCGGCGGGCGTTTGCCCATGCCTGTGCCGCTGGCGCGCGCTGCGTGATCACCCTGGACGGCGACGGCCAGCATGACCCCGCCGATGCCCCCGCCCTGCTGGCCGCCTGGCGGGCCCGGCCATCGTGCATCGTGTTCGGCTCGCGGCTGCACGACCGCGCCCATTTCCCGCCCGCACGCTACCGGGCCAACCGCTTCGCGTGCTTCTGGATTTCCTGGGCCGCCGGCCATGCCATCGCCGACTCCCAGTCCGGGTTTCGCGCGTACCCACGTCCCGTGATCGAGCTCGCCCTGGGCCGCGGCGTGCGCGGGGACCGTTTCACCTTCGAAAGCGAGATCCTCATCGAGGCGGCCGACCATGGCCATCGCACGCTGGCAGTGGCCATCGCCGGGCGGTACCCGGCGAACGCGCGGCCCAGCCATTTCCGGCCGGTGGCCGACATCACCCAGATCGTCCTGATGGTCGCCGGCCGGCTGCTGCGCAAGGGTATGCATCCCGTGGGCTTGTGGCGCAGCCTGCGCCGCGCCCCCATGCCCACCCCCGCGTCGTCAGTGCCGACCGACGGCCGCTGCACCGAGCCTGCCGAGTTCGACAGCCGCCAGGCCGCCCATACGGCGCGACGAGGTCCCTGAGCCGATGGATCGAGCACCCCGGCCCACCGCGAGCCTTGCACCGAGGAGGGTGCCGGCTGCGCGCGCCCGCGGGGCTCATCGGCGCCCCCCCCGATGAGCCGGGATCCAGGCCATCGGCGCTCGCCTGCGGCGCAAGCGCCCGGAACGCCCGTGCTGATCGCCGAGGGCCTGCGCTACACCTACCCAGGGCAATCCTCGCCCGCGCTCGACGGCGTCGACCTCGTGCTGCGGCGCGGCCACGCCGTCGGCCTGCTGGGGCCCAACGGTTCTGGCAAGTCGACCCTGATCGGCGTCCTGCTGGGCCTGAGCCGTCCGCAGTCCGGACAGCTGCGATCGCCTGGCGACATCGCCCCGACGATCGCCTGGGTGCCACAGGATCTCGCGCTCTATCCGCAGATGAGCTGTCGCGAGAACCTGGCGTTCTTCGCGGCCATGCTGCCGCTGCCGCGAGGCGAGCAGGCCGTCCGCGTCGACGAGGCGATCGCCGCCTGCGCGCTGGCGGAGTTCGCCGACCAGTCCTCGCAGACCTGCTCCGGTGGCGTACGGCGGCGGCTGAACATCGCCGTGGCGCTGCTGGCGCGGCCGGACCTCCTGCTGCTGGACGAGCCGACGGTGGGCGTCGACCCGCAGACGCGGGGGTTCCTGCTCGAGCAGGTGCGGGCACTCGTGCGGCGCGGCACCGCAGTGCTGTATGCCACGCACTACATGGAAGAGGTCGAGGCCGTGTGCGACCGCATCCTGCTGATGGACCAGGGGCGGGTACTGGCCGAAGGCCATCTCGACGGGCTCCTGCGCGGCGACGGCGACGGGCCGGCCTTCGACTCGCTGGAAGCCCTGTTCATGCACCATACGCGCAGGTCGCTGCGGGATTGACGCGCATCGTGCTGAGCTTGCGGCAAGCCCTGTCGATCGCGGCCAAGGAATGGCTGCTGCTGCGGCGCAATCCGCACGGGCTGGCCGTGCTGTTCCTGATGCCCGCGGCCTTCGTGCTCGTGATGTCCTTTGCGCTGAAGGACACGCTGACGGCGCACGTCGACATGCCGGCCACCGGCTGGGTGGTGGAAGACCGCAGCCCGGTGGCCGAGCACTGGGCCCGTGAGTGGCAGACCCGCCACGGGATGCTGCGCCTGGACGACCGTGGCGCGCTGCACGCGGCGCTGCGCGAGCGCCGCGTGCAGGCCGGCATCGTCGTTGCCACAGGCTGGCTCGACGGCGATGCCGGCCCCCGCGCCGACCGCGTCGAGCTGTGGCTCGGCCATCCGGTGCAGCCCGCGTCGGCGGCCCGCCTGCGTGCCGAGCTCAGCTTCTCGATGCTGCAGGTGCGCATGAAGATGGCGGCCTCGGCTGCCGGACCGTTCGCCAGCGTCCTGCTGAGCGAAGTCGGCAACGAAGAGCTGCAGCCCACCGCCGCAGCCGTGCAGGTGCGCTACCTGCACGAGATCGACTCGGGGCGGCGGATGACGGCGGTGCAGCAGAGCGTTCCGGCGTGGCTGGTCTTCGGCATGTTCTTCGTGGTGATTCCGATCGCCGGTGTCCTGATCCAGGAGCGCCGCGACGGCACCCTGCCGCGGCTGCAGAGCCTGGGCGTCGGCGCCGCGGCGCTGCTCGGTGGCAAGTGGCTGGCCTTCACCGCGCTGAACTGGGTCCAGCTGGGTTTCATGCTGTTGGTGGGACGCTGGCTGGTTCCGGCCTTTGGCGGCGATGCCTTGAGCCTGGACCTTTCGATCGGCTGGTTCCTGGTCATGGTGGCGGCCACCAGCGCCGCCGCCGTCGGCCTGGCGCTGCTGATCGCTGCGTGGACCCGGGCCTTCGACCATGCCGCGGCGCTGGGCAGCGGCATCAACGTGCTACTCGGCGCCCTGGCCGGCGTGATGGTCCCGCGCATGCTGATGCCCCCCACCATGCAGACGCTGTCCGAGCACTCGCCGATGGCTTGGGCGCTCGACGGCATGCAGACCGTATTCCTCGGCGCTCCCGACGCCGCCCAGATCGTGCCGAAGGCGCTGCTGCTGGTGATCTTCGGCGGGCTGTGCCTGACCGGGGCCTGGTGGGGCATGCGACGGCGGGGCAGCCGGCACTGAGGCCGGGCGAAGGCCGGCCGGGCACAAGGCCATGGCGGGGAGGTCACCCCGCCGGCCCTCAACCCGAGCGCACCCGGCGGTGCCAGCGCACCGGTTGCGGCTGCAGCGGGCGCGGCGGCGCGCCGTGGGCGGCCAGCGCGCGGTCGAACGCGCCGGCGCCGGCGTCGGCCAGCGCTGCCTCGCGGGTCTGGCGCACCGCCTGCGCGCGCTCGGCCGGCGGCGCGGCACCTGCCGCGAGGTGGTCGACGATGTGCAGCAGCCGCTCCTTGGCGCGTTCGTTGGTGCTGCCGTAGCCCTTGATCAGCCGGCCGCAGCGCGCCAGCTCGAGGCCGAGCGCGGCATCTTCGCCAGTGCCACGCTCGAGCGCGGCGAGCCAGCGCTCGATCAGCGCCTGCTCGAGCGCGTAGCGGCTGCCGCGGCGGCGCTGCCCGCGCAGCGCGGCGACGAAGCGCAGCGCCAGCGCGCCGCTGACGGTGTGCGCTCCGATGCGCAGCGGCAGCGCCCAGGGCTCGCGGCCCCGCGCGCGGCGGCCGGCGTCCCAGGCGAGCAGGCGCGCGCCCAGCGCCGCGGGCAGCAGCCCGGCCAGCTCGGCGGCGCCGGGTTTGAAGTGGTCGTAGAGGCGGACCAGCTCGTCGTCGCCGGCACCGACTTCGCGGCGCACGCGCTGCGCGCGCGTGACGCGCAGCTTGAGGTCGGCCACGCGCACGACGTCGTCGTAGGCCATCCACAGCGCGAGCCAGCGCGCGGTCTCGGCGGTGACCGGGTGCTCGGGCGCGGCGGCGGCCGGGGCGCCGCGCTCGGCTGCCAGCACGCGCTGCAGCCGCTGCAGGTACAGCCCGGCGTAGCGCGCGTCCTGGTAGTCGAGCACGCGGGCGTGGCCGAGCCCGACGATGCCGTGCAGCACGGGCGGAAAGGCTGCGCGCACCGCGGCGGGCAGCGCCGCGGCCGGCGGCGGCGCCGCGGGCGATGGCGCCTGGCCGCGGGCGGCGACCCGGTCATGGGCCAGCGCGAAGCCGCGCAGGCTGGCCTCGACGCCGCGGCCGCTGCGGCGGATCGTGGCCTCGTAGGCCGCGCGCGGAAACGGCAGCACCCCGACCGCGGCAACCGCACCGAGCAGCACCGCGCTGACCGCGGCGCCGGCCTCGCGCGCGAGCGCGGCCAGGTCGAGCAGCTCGAGCCGCCGCGCGTGGCGCTGCAGCGCCGCCTGCAGCGCGGCCGCGGGCACGCGGCCGTCGCCCGGCGGCATCTTCTCGGCCACCGTCAGCGCGCGCGAGGTCGAGGCGATCACCGTCGTGCGCTGGGCGTCGGCCATGCCGAGCCCGGCCTGGCGCACCGCCTCGAGCAGTTCGGAGGCCAGCAGCAGGTCGATCGCGCCGGGCACCGGGCTGAGGCTGAAGACCGGGCGCCGGCCGCCGAGCGCAGCGTCGGGCTCGGGGTGGACCTCGAGGTAGTAGGTGGTCGCCCCGGTGCGCTGGGCGACCCCAGGGATCGAGGTCGCCTGCGCGCTGTGGCCGCAGGCCAGCGCGGTGTCGAACAGCCACTGCGACAGCACGCCGCCGCCCTCACCGCCGAGCGCGCAGACCAGCAGCGCCAGCGGCCGCGCCGGCGCGGCCGCGCCTTCACTCGACACGGATGCCGGCTTCCTGGATGAAGCGCCCGAGGCGCACGCGGTCGGCGCTCATGCGGTCGACGAAGGCCTGGCGGCTCAGCGG
>Ga0207951_100134_pt1 | contig 47101 bp, 39 predicted proteins | sample Subbio12Aug_8Bad_FD_184830 | JGI IMG/M metagenome (GOLD analysis project Ga0207951, IMG submission 184830) | Serpentinite rock and fluid subsurface biosphere microbial communities from McLaughlin Reserve, California, USA - CR12Aug_8Bad (SPAdes) | ecosystem: Environmental > Terrestrial > Deep... | reverse complement strand
CGCACGAACTCGGCCATCCGATCACGTTCGACGACTGGTCCGAGGTCTCGGCGAGCACGCCCAACATCTGCCGCCTGTCGCCGGCGAGCCACTACCACATCCAGGATCTGTACGCGGCCGGCGGGGTGGGCGCGATCCTTGTCGAGCTCGACAAGGCAGGGCTGCTCGCGCGCGACGTGATGACCGTCTCGGGGCTCACGATGGGCGAGATCATCGACGCGTCCGAGAATCGCGATACCGACGTCGTGCGCCCGGTAGAGCGCGCGTACTATCCCGAGGGCGGCCTGCGCGTGCTCAAGGGAAACCTCGCGCCTCGTGGCTGCGTGATCAAGCAGTCGGCCGTACCTGCCGAGATGCGCAAGCACACCGGACCTGCGCGAGTCTTCGACTCGGAAGGTGCGGCGGTGGCCGCGATGTACGGCGGCGAGATCCGCCCCGGAGACGTGGTGATCATCCGCTACGAGGGTCCCAAGGGCGGTCCCGGGATGAGCGAGATGCTTGCGCCAACCGCCGCGATCACCGGCATGGGACTGGCGTCGAGCGTTGCGCTCATCACTGATGGACGTTTTTCGGGCGCCACCAGCGGTCCCGCAATAGGGCACGTCTCGCCAGAGGCCATCAACGGCGGTCCCATCGCGTTTGTGGAGGAGGGCGACGAGATCACCATCGACATCGATGCTGGCACACTCACGCTCGCGGTGACCGAGGAGCGTCTCGCGGAAAGGCGTCGCCACTGGACGCCGCCTGAGTCCCGCGTCACGAGCGGCTACCTCGCTCGCTACCTGAAGTCGGTCTCAGGTGCAGATGAAGGGGCGGTGGTGTCGTGAGCGAACGGATCACCGGCGCCCAAGCGCTCATCCGCAGTCTCGAGGCGGAGGGCGTCGATGTCATCTTTGGGTACCCGGGCGGCGTGGTGCTGCCCATCTACGACGCAATCTACGATGCCGAGAGCATCCGGCACGTGCTCGTCAGGCATGAACAGGGCGCCGTCCACGCCGCCGACGGATACGCCCGCGCCACCGGCCGACCTGGCGTCGTCATCGTGACGAGCGGACCGGGCGCGACAAACACCGTTACCGGGATAGCGAACGCCTACATGGACTCGATACCGCTCGTAGTCTTTACCGGGCAGGTCGCAACGAGTGTCATCGGCACCGACGCGTTCCAGGAGTCCGACATCACCGGTATCACAATGCCCATCACCAAGCACAACTACCTGGTCAAAGACGCCGCGGACTTTCCGCGCATCATAAAAGAGGCGTTCCACATCGCGACCACCGGCCGTCCGGGCCCGGTGCTCATCGACGTGCCGGTCGACGTCTCGAAAGGCGAGGTCGCCTTCGACTACGACGCGCCGGTAAACCTCCCGGGCTACAAGCCCACCTACCGCGGTCACGCCAAGCAGATCAAGCAGGCGGCGTCTCTCATCGCGCGTGCGCGCAAGCCGCTACTCTACGTGGGTGGAGGCGTGATCGCGGGCGGAGCGGCACCCGAGATCAAAGAGATCGCCGAGCTCATGCAGCTGCCCGTGACGTGCACGCTCATGGGTAAGGGGGCGTTTCCCGAGGATCACCACCTCTTCATCGGCATGCCGGGCATGCACGGCGCGAAGTACACCAACTACTCGATCACCGAGACCGACCTGCTCATCGGCGTGGGCGTGCGCTTCGATGACCGCGTCACCGGCAAGCTCGCGACCTTCGCGAGCAAGGCCAAGGTCATCCACATCGATATCGATCCCGCTGAGATCGGCAAGAACAGGCCCGTGGACGTGCCCATCGTTGGCGACGCGAAGCACATCGCCGCCGCGATCACCGCCGAGCTCCGTAAGACCGGCGCCGAGCCGCGCACGGATGCGTGGATGCGCGCGATCGACGACTGGCGCAACCGGTTCCCGCTCCACTACGAGGCTCCCGACGCCGAGACCCTCATGCCGCAATACGTCATCGAGCGTATCGACGCGCTCACCGCCGGCCGCGAGACGATCGTGTGCACCGAAGTCGGGCAGAACCAGATGTGGGCGATGCAGTTTCATCGCGCCCTCAAGCCGCGGACGTGGGTTTCCTCAGGCGGGCTCGGGACGATGGGCTTTGGTTTCCCGGCCGCGATCGGCGCGCAGGCGGGACAGCCCGGCGCGCTCGTCATCGACATCGCGGGCGACGGCTCGTTTCAGATGGTCTCCCAAGAACTCGCCACGGCGAAGGTGCATGAGCTGCCGGTCAAGGTCGTCATCCTCAACAACGGGTTCCTCGGCATGGTGAGGCAGTGGCAGGAGCTGTTCTACGGCAAGCGTTACAGCCACTCGGTCCTCCCGCGGGACTGCCCGGACTTCGTGAAGCTGGCCGAGGCGTACGGGTGTCTCGGTGTGCGGGTCGAGCATCCCGATGAGATCGACCAGGCGCTGCTCGCGGCGTTCGCCTACGACGGACCGGCGGTCGTGGACTGCCGCATCATAGGCGAGGAGTGCGTCTTTCCGATGGTGGCGCCGGGCGGAAGTATCGACGAGATGCTCGGCGGGGTGCCGGGATGCCCGGTCTCTGAGATGCTCGACGACGAGTTGCTCCAGGAGGTGTGGGAGTAGATGCAGCACACACTATCGGTGCTTGTGGAGAACAAGCCAGGCGCGCTGACGCGCGTGACCTCGCTGTTCGCTCGGCGCGGGTTTAACATCGACTCGCTTGCGGTGGGAGTCACCGAGGACCCCACGCTCTCGCGCATCACCATGGTGGTGAGCGCCGCGGACACGCCGCTCGAGCAGATCACCAAGCAGCTCCACAAACTCGTGAACGTCATCAAGATCCAAGACCTCGACCCGGCCGAGATGGTCGATCGCGAGCTCGTGTTGTTCAAGGTCAACGCGCCGCCTGATCGCAGACACGAAGTCATCGAGGTCACGAACGTGTTCCGGGCAAAAGTCATAGACGTGGGCAAGAACACTCTTACCATCGAGGCAACCGGCACCAAAGAGAAGCTCGCCGCGATGGAAGACTTGCTGAGGGCGTACGGCATCAAGGAGTTGGCGCGGACTGGGCGTATCGCACTGGCGCGTGGATCGCGCGAGAGCTGACGAGACGGAAGAGGAGACGTACCATGGCGAAGGTGTACTACGAGAGTGACTGCGACCTGTCGCTTGTCACCGGACGCAAGATCGCGGTCATCGGCTACGGCTCGCAGGGTCACGCGCACGCGCTCAACCTGCACGACTCGGGGTGTGACGTGAGGGTGGGCCTGCGCGCTGGCTCGGAGAGCTGGGACAAGGCCAAGGTCGGCGGCCTCAAGGTCATGACGGTGCGCGAGGCGGCGGCTGACGCCGATATCGTCATGATGCTCACCCCCGACGAGACCCAGGCGCACACGTACTACGCCGAGGTCCACGAGTCGATGGGCGCAGGCAAGACGCTCGCGTTCGCGCACGGTTTCAACATCCACTTTGGACAGATCGAGCCGCCCGCGGACGTCGATGTCATCATGATCGCGCCTAAGGGCCCCGGCCACATGGTTCGCCGAGTCTTCCTTGAGGGATCCGGCGTGCCGTGCCTCATCGCGGTGCACCAGGACGCGAGCGGCTCTGCGCGAGAAGTCGCGCTCGCGTGGGCGGCGGGTATCGGCGGCGCTCGCGCCGCGGTCATCGAAACCACCTTCCCCGAGGAGACCGAGACCGATCTTTTCGGCGAGCAGGCTGTGCTCTGCGGTGGCGCCACCCACCTCGTGCAGATGGGTTTCGAGACCCTCGTCGAGGCCGGCTACCAGCCCGAGATCGCGTACTTTGAGTGCCTGCACGAGCTCAAGCTCATCGTCGACCTCATGTACGAGGGCGGCATGGCCAAGATGCGTGACTCAATCTCTAACACCGCCGAGTACGGCGACTACATGACCGGGCCGCGCATCATCACCGAGGAGACCCGCGAGGCGATGCGCGAGGTGCTCTGGGAGATCCAGAACGGCACGTTCGCGCGCAACTGGATCCTGGAGAACAAGGCCGGAAGCCCGCACTTCAAGGCGACCCGCCGCATCCACTCTGAGCACCTCATCGAGGACGTAGGCGGCGAGCTGCGCGGCATGTTCAGCTGGATCGCCGAGAAGAACAGCGAGTAGGCCACGCCCGGTACACGCGAAAGGAGGACGCGCGATGAAGAAGAACTACCTCATGACGCCGGGTCCCACACCGGTTCCGGCCGAGGTCCTGCTCACGCAGGCCGCGCCGATCATCCACCACCGCACGCCGGAGTTCTCGGCGGCTTTCGCGCAAGCGATCAGGGGTCTCAAGTACGTCTTCCAGACGGAAGGCGACGCGCTCCTCTTCGCGAGCTCGGGCACGGGCGTCATGGAGGCGGCCATCGCGAACTGCTTCTGTGCCGGTGACACCGTAATCGTCACGCGCAACGGCAAGTTTGGCGACAGGCAGAAGCAGATAGCCGAGGTCTACGGGCTTGAGATCATCGACCTGACGTACGAGTGGACCGAGGTCGTCAACCCCGCTGACGTCGCGGCGGCGCTCGAAGCGAACCCGCATGCGCGCGGCGTCATTGTCACGCAATCGGAGACGAGTAGCGGCGTCCTCAACGACGTCAAGGCTATCGGCGAGATCGTGCGCGGTTTTGACGAGTGCGTGCTCATCGTAGACTCGATCACCGGCATCGGCGCGGTGGAGTGCAAGACCGACGAGTGGGGCCTTGATGTGGTCATGACCGGCTCGCAGAAGGGCCTCATGGTGCCGCCGGGACTCGCGGCGTGCACCGTCTCGGCGAAAGCGTGGCGAGCCTACGAGCGCTCGACGCTTCCCAAGTATTACTTCGACTGGATGCGCTACAAGAAAAACATCGCCAAGGACACCACCCCGTTTACTCCGGCCGTCTCGCTCGTGTTAGGCCTGAACGTGGCTCTTGGCCTCATTCGCGAGGAGGGGCTCGAGAACACCATCGCGCGCCACTTCCGCCTCGCCGAGGCTACGCGCCGCGGCTGCGAGGCGCTCGGCCTAGCGCTCTTCGCGCCGCCCGAAGGCCGAGGCGGCGCGGTCACGCCGGTGTGGGTGCCGGAAGGTGTGGACGGAAAGGCGCTCGTCAAGACGATGAAAGACGCCTACGGTGTGACGATCGCCGGAGGCCAGGACGACTACACCGGCCGGATCTTCCGCATCGGCCACCTCGGCTATTTTGGAGAGTTCGACATCATCGTGACACTCTCGGCGCTTGAGATGACGCTTGCCCGTCTCGGGTACGAGTTCGAGCGTGGAGCCGGTATCAAGGCGGCCGAGGCCGTCTTCATGGGAGAGTTGGGAGCTGGAGACCAATGAGGGTACTTGTTGCCGAGAGGATCGCTGACTCCGGTGTCGAGTTACTGCGGCAGCGGTTCGACGTCGACGTGAAGGTCGACCTGTCGCCTGAGGAGCTGATCGAGGCGATCCCCGCGTACGATGCGCTCATCGTGCGCTCAGCCACGCGCGCGACGCGCGAGGTCATCGAGGCGGGCGTCAAGCTCAAGATGATCGGCCGCGCGGGGGTGGGGGTCGACAACGTCGACGTTCAGGCCGCCACAGAGCGCGGCATCATTGTGTGCAACGCGCCGACCTCAAACATAGTGTCTGCCGCCGAGCACACGATCGCGCTCATGCTCGCCCAGGCGCGCAACATCCCGCAGGCGGCCGCGAGCATGCGAGCGTGCAAGTGGGAGCGCTCCAAGTTCACTGGAGCGGAGGTCTACGAGAAGACGCTTGCGATCTTTGGGCTCGGACGGATCGGTTCGCTCGTGGCCGAGCGAGCCCGCGGGTTGGGCATGAAGCTCATCGGCTACGACCCGTACGTGACGGAGGACCGCGCCGCATCGATGGGTGTTGAGCTTTACGCCGACTACGAGGCGTTGCTCCCGCTCGCCGACTTCATCACCGTGCACCTGCCTAAGACCAAAGAGACGATCGGGATGTTTGGGCCGGAGCAGTTCGCCAAGATGAAGGACGGCGTGCGTCTCGTGAACACGGCGCGCGGCGGCATCTACCAAGTCGAGGCGCTCGCAGATGCGCTTCGCGCCGGCAAGGTCGCGAGTGCGGCGATCGACGTCTTCGAAGTCGAACCGTGTACGGATTCGCCGCTTTCCGCGTTTGAGAACGTGATCCTGACGCCGCACCTCGGCGCGTCGACGGCCGAGGCGCAAGACCGCGCCGGCGAACAGATCGCCGAGTACGTCGCCGCCGGGCTTGAGGGCAAGATGGTGCCCACTGCGGTCAACATCGCGCCCGTCGCGCACGAAGTGCTCGAGAAGGTGGGGCCCTACATCGACGTCGCGGAAGACCTCGGCAAGATGGTGGCGCAGATGGCGCGCGGCGGGGTGGAGTCCATCGACATCCTCACGGTGGGTGGGCTCGCCGAGACCGATACACGCATCCTGAAGACCGCGGTGCTCAAGGGTTTGCTTTCCGTGGTGGGCGCGGAGAGCGTGAACTTTGTCAACGCCGATTACTACGCCGAGCAACGCGGGCTGTCCGTCACGGAGACCAAGCGCGCCGAGACGCACGACTTCGTCTCGATGCTCGTGGTTCGCACGGTGACCCCGACCGGTCCGGTCGAGATCGGCGCGGCGCTTGTAGGAAAACGCAACGAGCCGCACATCGTGACGCTTCTCGATTACGACACAGACCTTGAGGTCGCGCGCAACATGGCGTTTTTTGTCTACCCCGATCGCCCCGGCATGATCGGCAAGGTGGGCACCATCCTGGGCGAGGAGAACATCAACATCGGCTCGATGGAGGTCGCACGCAAGGGCGTGGGAGGGACCGCGCTCATGTGCATCACGGTGGACTCGCCCATTAGCGGCGAGTTGCTCAAGCGCATCGTGGACGTGGCCGGGATGGAAGACGCATGGAGCGTGGAGCTGTAGCCGCGCGCGGCCTACTCGGTCGCGTTCTGTGCCAGCTCAAGCAGATGTCCAAGTTGGTCGGCCATGAACAGCGGCACGTTGAGCAGTCCGTCTCTCAGCTGGAGGTTGCGAAGCGATAGTCTGACGGCGATCCGCGGGTTATACGTGTTCCGGTAGACGCTCAAGCCTTTGGCTTTGACGTTGATCCCAGACTTCACCTCCACCGGATGGATGTCGTTGCCGTACTGAAGCAGAAACTCGACCTCGGCTTGTCCGGCAGACGTCCAGTATCGTGGAGCGACGTCGAAGCACGCGGTGAGCGATTGTAAGACGTAGTTCTCAGTGAGCGCTCCTTTGAACTCGGTGAAAGGAGTGAGAGGGTCTGCGAGGGCTGACGGTTCTAGACGGGACTGCCGAGCGAGGAGGCCCGTGTCTGCGGCGTAGAGCTTGAACGCAGAGAGGTCATCGTAGGCCGAGAGGGGCAGTCGCGGCGTGGGGCAGTGAACGACCCTTGTGACAATCCCGGTCTCGGTGAGCCAGTTGAGCGCGTCCTCGTAGCCGCGTGCCCTCCCGCCTTCACGCGCTACCCGGTAGAGGAACTTGCGGTTCTCGCGTGCGAGCTGAGCAGGCAGTGAGTTCCACAGGTGGCTGATGCGAGCGATGTCCTTTGGCGGCGCATGTTTGGCGAAGTCCAGTTGGTACGCGTCGAGTATCGCCTGCTGGACCTTGATGACCTCGCCCATGTCGCGCTCTGCGGTCCACATGTGGACCGCCTCCGGCATGCCCCCGACGACGAGATAGCGCGCGAGCTCTTCTGTCAGTGGTTGGGTGATGATGTCGGGCAGAGCGTCGAATCGGCTGATTTCCCGGAGGTGTTCGTATAGTCGTTCGTTGCCACTTGCCAGCAGGAACTCTGAGAATGTCATCGGGTGGAGTGTGAGGAAGTCGACCTTACCAACGGGGAACGACGCTGGCCTCGACAGGGCGATTCCCAGGTGCGAGCCGGCGCACACGATGTGATACTCGGGTGCGTTCTCCTGGAAGTATTTGAGCGAGTTGAGGGCGGCGTTGCTCTCCTGGATCTCGTCAAGGATCAACAGGGTACTGTCTGGCCTGATCGGCGAACCAGCGACTAGGGAGAGATGCTCGAGGACGCGATCAACGTTCTTGGTGGTCTCGAAGATGGCGCCGAGGGCGGGGTCTTCCTCGAAGTTGAAGTACGCCACATGCGCGTAGTGATCCCGGCCGAAGTGCTTCAGCAGCCAGGTCTTGCCCACCTGACGTTGGCCTCGCAAAATTAAAGGCTTGCGGCGCGGACTGTTCTTCCAATCAAGAAGTGTTGCCGTGAGGAAGCGCTCCATACGCTACCAACCCCTCTGAGTCGTTTTGAGTGCAGTATAGCACATGTTACGTACGAATAATGTGTGGATGTGCACATAAATGTGACGTAAGAACGCTCAACCAGCGGCTGGCGACCGCCGAGCGGGGCGACTGATATACTTCCTGCATGAATACGACAAACAACACCCCCGCGGCCCTCGGCCTCGACAAGGTCCACATCTTCGATACCACGCTGCGCGACGGCGAGCAGTCGCCCGGGGCCAGCATGAACACCGAGGAGAAGCTCGAGATCGCCCGCCAGCTCGTGCGTCTCGGCGTGGACGTGATCGAGGCCGGGTTCCCGATCTCTAGTCCTGGCGACTTTGAGAGCGTGCGTCGCATCGGGGCCGAGGTGGGCGACGCGGTTGTCGTGTGTGCGCTCTCCCGCGCGGTGCCCGCAGATATCGAGACCGCCGCCGCGGCGCTGTCCACGGCCGCCCGTCCGCGCATTCACACCGGGATCGGCGTGTCCGAGTCACACCTGCAGCACAAGTTGCGGATCGATCGCGACACGGCTGTCGAGCGCGCGGTCGCCGCCGTCAAGCTCGCGCGCTCGTTCGTCGACGACGTTGAGTTCTACGCGGAAGACGCCGGGCGCGCCGAGCCGGCTTTTCTCTACCGGATGGTCGAGGCGGTCATCGCCGCTGGCGCGACGGTCGTTAACATCCCGGATACCACCGGCTATACGTATCCCGAGGAGTTCGGCGCGCTGATCCGTGGGCTCTTCGAGCACGTGAACGGCATCGAGGACGTCACGGTGGCGGTGCACTGCCACAACGATCTCGGCATGGCGACCGCCAATGCGCTCGCGGGCGTGAAGGCGGGCGCGCGCCAGGTCGAGTGCACGGCGAACGGGATCGGCGAGCGCGCCGGCAACACCGCGATGGAGGAGGTGGTGATGGCGCTCCGCTCGCGTCGCGAGTACTTCGGCGCGGACACCACCATCAACACGCGCGAGATCATGCGCACGTCGCGCCTGGTCAGCAACATCACCGGCATCTTCGTCCAGCCCAACAAGTCGATCGTGGGCGCAAACGCGTTCGCCCACTCCAGCGGCATCCATCAAGACGGCGTGCTCAAGGAGCGATCGACCTACGAGATCATCGACCCGGCCGACGTGGGCGTAGGCGGCAGCGCGATCGTGCTGACCGCGCGCTCCGGCCGGGCCGCGCTCCGACACCGGCTCGTACAGCTCGGCTACGATCTTGCCGAGGCCGAGTTCGAACGTGTTCACACCGAGTTTCTAGAACTTGCCGACAAGAAAAAGGAAGTCTACGACGAGGACCTCGAGACGCTTGTGAGCGAGACGGGCCGCACGTCGGTAGGCGAGGTCTACCACCTGCGTTCGCTCCACGTCATGTGCGGCGAACCCGGCATCCCCACCGCGACGGTCGAGCTCGTCGAGGCCGCGACCGGTCAGCCGATCATCGACTCGAGCCACGGCACCGGCCCGGTCGATGCCGTCTACCGGGCGATCAACCGCATGATCGACGTGGAAAACGACCTCATCGAGTTTAGCGTGCAGAGCGTGACGCGCGGTATCGACGCGCTCGGCGAGGTGACGATCCGCGTGCGCAGCGGCGACGGTCGCGTGTTCACCGGCCGAGGCGCCCACTCCGACATCATCACCGCGTCGGCGCGCGCCTACGTCAACGCGCTCAACCGCTTGTTGGTGGCCGAGCGCCCCCAGGTCACCGACGAGGTGTAGGCGGCGGGGCCCTCCGCGCGGGCCTCGGGGTTGTTGCGAACAACGCGTCGTCCATCGTCGATCGTTCATCGTCGATTGACGATGGAGCGCTCTACTCGCTTGAGGGTTGCTCGAACCATCCCGCTACGCCACAAGACTCACCGCAGCGAGTCGACGAGGTCAGCGAATACCGCAGGCGCCAGCACGCGATATTCGGCGTGGCCGGGCGCGGGCTCCGTCGTTGATTCGAGATCGAGAAGGTGCGCGTCTCCCGACACGAGCGCCCCAGCCCTGTTCGCGCGGGCGAGCGCGAGCAGGTAGTCGTCGCCGGGGTCGGGTGAGAGCGCTACGATGCCGACCGGGTCGGGGGCCACGATCGCCACGCGCTCGAGCCATGCGACGAACGCGCGGGCGTCCTCGGGCGCGACGCGGGATGCGAGCTTGGGCCGGGCCAGCACGCCTGCAAGCTCGGCGAGCAGGGCTGGGCAGAGAGGGGCCGAGAGGCAGGGCGGGGGGTCTCATGTTCACTCGGGTTAGTGGGAACGATCGTTCCCACTAACCCGAGTGCCACTTGGAGGATCCCCGAGCGGTCTGCCTGACGCTCCACGTGAGCAATTTGCCACCCGGCACCCGCACACCGGCACCCACACACCACCACCCACAACCACCACCCGCACCCTCGCGGCAGCCGCCCCCATCGCGTAGAATGCACGGACTGGAAAGTACGTACGTCGAGGAGGACCACCGCATGCCCCGACCGATGACCATCACAGAAAAGATCCTCGCCGCCCACGCTGGTCTCGATGAGGTCGAACCCGGCCAGCTCATCACGGCTTCGCTCGACATCGTGCTCGCAAACGACGTGACCGCACCTATCGCGATCCGCGAGTTTAGACGGATAGGCGTCGACAAGGTCTGGGACCCAGAGCGCATCGCGCTCGTCCCGGACCACTACACCCCCAACAAGGATATCAAGAGCGCCGAGCAGGCCAAGATCATGCGCGAGTTCGCTCGCGAGCAGCAAATTACCCACTACTACGAGATCGGTTGCATGGGAGTGGAGCACGCGCTCCTGCCCGAACAGGGCGTGGTAGGTCCAGGAGACGTCATCATCGGCGCTGACTCCCACACCTGCACATACGGCGCGCTCGGAGCGTTTGCGACCGGTGTCGGCAGCACCGATGCGGCCGCCGGTATGGCGACCGGCGAGGCATGGTTCAAGGTGCCCGCGTCGATCAAGTTCGTCGTCGACGGCGAGTTCCAGCCGTGGGTCTCGGGCAAGGACCTCATCTTGCACATCATCGGCATGATCGGTGTTGACGGCGCGCTCTACCAGGCGATGGAGTTCACGGGTTCCACCATCGACGCGCTGTCGATGGACGACCGCATGACCGTCTGCAACATGGCGATCGAGGCGGGGGCGAAGTCAGGCATCATCGCGGTGGACGACATCACTCGCGCCTACGTCGAGGGGCGCGCGGAGCGCCCGTGGACCGAGTACCGCTCGGACCCGGATGCCCAGTACGCGCGCGTCATCAGGATCGACGTCTCGACGCTCAAGCCCACCGTCTCCTTCCCGCACCTGCCCTCCAACACACGTCTGGCGGAGGAGTCGCGCGACATAACCGTCGACCAGGTCGTGATCGGCTCGTGCACAAATGGGCGTCTCGAAGACATGCGGATCGCGGCGGGGATACTCAAGGGGCACAGAGTGCACGAGCGGGTCCGACTCATAATCATCCCCGCCACGCAAGAGGTCTTTCGCGCGTGCATGCACGAGGGCCTCACCGACATCTTCCTCGACGCGGGTGCCGCGGTCTCCACGCCCACGTGCGGACCGTGTCTCGGTGGCCACATGGGCATCCTCGCGGCGGGAGAGCGTGCGGTGGCGACGACCAACCGCAACTTCGTGGGTCGAATGGGGGATCCGACGAGCGAGGTCTACCTGTCGAGTCCGGCGGTCGCGGCGGCCACCGCGGTTGCCGGGCGTATCGCGCTTCCGGAGGACATTGGGATAGGGTAGCGCCGTGTGGCTGAGGATATCGGTGGTTTTGGCCGTTTTGACGGCCGCTTCAGCGTACCCTTCGCGCGGCATCTGGATGGCAACCGATGGGCCTATGCTCCTGACCGCGCTCACGCTCGTCGCGCTCTCGGTAGCCGTCTTCACGTCGCATCGTCCATTCAAGGTGCCGCGCGCAACCGTGTTTCTTGCGGCGGCGCTCACGCTCGTCGCGCTTTCCACCGCGTTTTCGGAGTTCTGGCCGTTTGCGCTCTTTGGTTCTCCGCGCATCCGCCTCGGGGTGATCTCGCTCGTGCCGCTCGGCGCACTTGCGGTCCTCGCTGCACCGTTTGCGCCGGAGATACGTTCGATCCTCAGACAAATCGCTCCGTGGGCATGCGCCGCGTGGGTCCTTACCGTGCTCGGCCAAGTGATCGCTGGACTACCCATCGCCTGGGGACTCTCATCGAACGGGGCTCTAAGCGCGCAGTTCCTCGTGCTGCTCTTGCCGGTTCTCCTTTCGACGGTTAGAGCCGCGCACGTTCGCTTGCTTGTTGGGTGTGGTGTTGCGGGCGTGCTCTGGTACATCGGCTCTGCGCTCGGGGTTGTTCTCGCGCTCGTGTGGAGCGCTCTGCATGCCGGGTTGTCCCGCGACCGCATCGAGCGCATGCTCTGGCGTGCCGCGCCTGTGCTCCCTGTCACGCACGCTCTCATCTCTGCTGCGGGAGTTGCCGCGGTGCTCGGCTCAGGCACGGCGGCTGCCGGGTATCTCGGGACGCGGCCGCAGTTTTGGCGCAGTGCGCTCGATGTGGCGAGGGAGTGGTGGGTGATCGGCGCCGGACCCGACTCTTTCCCGCACGTCGCGGCTCGCCTCATCACGCCTGCGTCCGCATACATCGAGGGAGACACCCCGGCACTGTCGGTGAGCGCGCACAATTTGTGGCTCGATATTGGTGTGCACGGCGGGATCGCGGGAGTCGTACTGGCGTTGGTCGCGGCGACGGCGCTCGCGCGCACGTGGTCTCGCGCGCGCGATCCGGGCACACTTCCGTTCATCGCGGGTGTGCTTCTGTTCTTCACGAGCACGCTGCTGCAGCCGGTGTCGCTGCAATCACTGCCCGCTCTCGTGATGATGCTTGTGGCGACGCTTCCTGCGCGAAGTGGCGGCGTCGCCATAGCGCACGCGACGCAACGTCGCGGCTTGAGCTGGGTTGCCAGGCGCGCACCTGGGATCGCTGGGCTTGCGTGCGCAACGCCGCTGCTCTTCTTTGCCCTCACGTGTCTTGCGGTCGGTCGCCCTGACTACCATCCGGCGTCCGCGGCGTTCACAGAAACGGCCGCGCGGGCATGGCGGTACGACCCTGAATTGTGGGCGCAAAGCGCGTACCGGCACGGACTTGAGATCGAGGAGCCGCCTGGCCGAGAAGCGCGTACGAGGTACCTCGAGGCCGGGCTCACGCGCGCCATCGAGCTTGTCCCGTCAGAACACCGGTATCTACTCGAGCGCGCGCACGCGAGCGACGCGCTCGGGATGGAACCTGCCGTCGTCGCGGTCCGCTACGACGCGGCGTTAGGGGCGTTTCCGCTCTCGCCGGAGGTAAACTTCTCGCGCGGCCTCTTTCTTGCGCGTCAGGGTGATCTCGCCGGGGCGCGTTCCTCCTACGCTGTGCTGGAGTCGCTGTATCCAGAGTGGTCGGGAACGCGCAACTTTGAAGAGCAGGCGCGCGGGTTTGGACTCGACCTCGCACGGTAGACCGCGAGCGGGCAAAGACGCGAAGGCCTCACCCGCGATGAACTTACCTGACGCCACATTATGTTGTATGTGTGAACTTGGCACACGAGAAGCTACACCTGTCGCGGCGCAGTGCTAGACTGCAGACGTTCGTGTCCGGTGCGCGACCGTTGGTCGCGAGTTCTCGGGCACTTGATGCGTAGATACGTGAGGAGGCGACATGAACCAGTCTGAGGAGAGCGGGTTGACGGACCGAGAATCCGACCGCGCTTCAGAGCCTGGTAGTACCCCCGGGTCCGCAGATGCGGCACGGCGAAGGCCACTGTTCCGGGATCCGTTCGTGCGGCGAGCCTTCTACTTCACAGGCGCGCTCGTGACACTCTTTCTCGTCACGGTAGTATCCGCCCTCGTGATGGGGCTTCACGATCCAGAAGCGCCACGAACGTCCGCCGAGCGCGCTCTGCGGATCAGTGAGCTTACGGCCATGCAGAATCCGGAAGATTCGGAGGCCTGGGGTGCGTATCTCCAGGCGCTCATCGCTTCAGGACAGCTCACTCAGGCTCAGAACCTCATAGATCAACTCGCGGGTGTTGTCGACGAGTCCGGCACAGAAGAGGTCGCGTTCTTCCAGGCTGCAGTTCATATGGAGTCGGGCAGGTACGAGGATGCGATCAAGGCATCAGAGGAGCTCCGCACCCGGCTGCGCGCGTATCACGAAACGCAGAAGCAAGCTGCTGACACGCCAGAGAGCCGCGGCGAGCCCGTCCACGAGAACTACTGGCAGGCATTGATCGTTATCGCTGAAGCCAATGTCAACCTTGGCAACGTCGAAGCGGCTATCAAGGCGCTCGATGAGTTCCTAGAGGAGAAGGAGACGGCGGCGGACGTGCTTATCAGACGTGGCTACCTCAAAGAACAGCTCGGCGACCTCGAAGGCGCCGAAACAGATTTCCGCGCGGCGCTCGTGTATATGCCTGGCGACCCCGCAGTGATGGAACACCTTCAGAGGATCGGAGCTGAGTGATGACCGATTCGGGCCAAGACACGTACGGCGATTCCACGAGCGCCTCCCGTGACGGGAGGGCGACGCGGCGGATCCGTATGCTCGTAGTAGCGATCATCATCATATTGCTGCTTGCGCTCGCGGGAGTCGGGATCATGCTCGCAAATCTCATCTCTCCGAGGTCAGGGGTAGCCACAGCGGATGCGACAGGCGGGATTGAGTGGGTCCGCTCTATCTACGGCTGGGGAACCACCCCGGAGGAGCAGTTTGTGCAACCGCACAAGCTCGACATCGCTGAGGACGGTACGATTTGGGTCACCGACGCGATGTACCCGAGCCGGGCGTTTGCTTTCAGTCCGGAAGGCACGTACGTGTCATCCGTCGGCGATGAGGCGGAGGTGCCGTTGCGCGGGCTTGGTCCAATCGCTGTGGGAATGGACGACCGACTCTTCATCGGCGAGCCGATGCTTGACTGGGTCCGGGTATTTACGAAAGAGGGACAGGATCTCGGAGCGTTCTCGGTGCCAAACCCGATCGACATTGAGTACGCACGTGGCACCATGGTCATAGGGTCGACATCCGGCTTTGCCATCATCGATCCGGAGACAGGCGCGCCACGTGTAGTCATCGGCACACGCGGGCAAGGCGACAGCGAGTTCGACACGGTAAACGGCATCGCGATCGATGACGACGGGGCGATCTACGTGTCAGACGCGTACAACAATCGCTTGAGCAAGTACGACGCGGAGGGCGAACGCGTCTGGATGGTGTCAACCGGCGCTCCAGGCAACCAGGTGGAGCTTACCGGTGGCACCGCGATGGCCGAATCACGGGTCACCACGGCTCCCGCACAGATGCAGCTGCCCGGTGGTGTGACGATTGACGGATCCGGCCGGATCGTGGTGGTCGACGCCTTTGATTTCTCGATCTCGGTGTTCAACCAAGATGACGGAACGTTTTTGGCGAAGTACGGTGAGCACGGGAGGCTGGACGGCCAGTTTGTGTGGCCTGTGAGCATCGAGTACGACCCGCAGCGCGATTGGTTCGCGGTCGCGGACAAGGGTAATTCACGCGTGCAAATCATACGCCTGCCGGGCTCTGCCCCAGGAGTCGACGTCGAGTCCCAGATCAGAAGGTCGCTCGCGGGACCACTGAGGGCTTGCGTGCCTCCGGTTCTCCTGATCCTCCTTGTGCTGATTGTGCTGGCAGTCCGCTCATTTAAGAAGCGCAAAGACTCCCAGAGCGGGGTTGCGGGCGATTCAGTCTAAGCATCTTCGAGCGATGCGAAGACCCTGTGCGCGTAGGAGCGCGCGGGGTCTTCTTTCTCAGATTTCTTGCTTGCGAATCAGATCACTTAAGACTACAATAGGACACATCATGTGACCGTAAGACGTGCACATGGAAATCCAATCTCGGAAAGGAGGTGCAAGAATGAAAGAGATCACACCATTAATCTCGATCCAAGGAGTTCGCACAATGAAGAGAAGTGTATTGGTTCTGACTCTCGCGGCGGTGCTTGTCGTCGCGTTTGCGGGTGCGGCGTTTGCGAAGACGCCGGTCACCACGCCGGGTATCAGTTCGGGCGGCGGAGTGGGAACGCAGGCTTGGCGGAATCTGTTCAGTGGTCCGTACAATCCTGGGTTCGGAACAACGCTGACCGTTGACAGCACGTTTGAAAACTTGCCCACTACTGGGTTCGCTGGCTACCTGCGCTGGGATGCCTCGGCCAACGGTAGCGGTGCTGAGGTCTGGAGCGGCGATGGCTCGACGAGCCCGCACGGCAACTACACTACGACCACGAACAAGTGTGCCGTGTGTCACTCGGTCCACCAGGCCACTGTTGGCGGGACGGTCCTGACCGCCTGGGAGGGTGTCCCCGTGGCAAACCGTGGTGGGACGGGAAGCACCGATGTGCGTGCCCGTGCGAGTTCGAGCTGCATCTTCTGCCACGGCCAGAATGCCACGTTTACCCCGGTGCGCGTCAACAACCTGACGGCGACATCAATCACCCCGCACTCGTATTGCGCGCGTTGCCATACGGTGAGCCCGCATGGGGCTGGCGCATCGGAGTTCCCTGTTCTCGCGCAGAAGCTGATTCACGACGGAGCTGACGCCAACATAAACACGGACGCGGCCAAGCTTACCGCGGCCACCGGTCTTGCTACCAACGAGTTGCTCGGCTTTGCTGGATCAGCGGCCAACCGTGCTGACGGCGTGGTGCTTGGAACCGGCTACCTGTGCGGTTACTGCCACTCCGGAGCAGCGTTTGCCGTTCCGGTCGCCGGGTACTCTCCCACGGCCGGAGGCTACGCAGGTCCGGTCAATGAGGGAATCACCTTCGCGAACACAGGGTTTACCAAGGCCCAGGACCAGATGACCGGTCACCGTGTGCTCGCTGAGGCGACTAGCAGCTGGAACGCGACCGTGACCGCGGGCAACCGCTTGCCTGATGGCACGATTGCTGCTACTGACACCCCCAACCCGTTCAGGGTCGCCCAGTTCGCGCCTGACTGGACCGGCGACCGGACGATCGCGTGGGCGCCCGCTAACTCGTGTCAGGCATGCCATGCCGCACGGACCTTCTGGGGCCAGCCGGCGTTCCCGCACAACTACGTCAACAACGTTGGGCAGTCGGTTGCGCGATTGACTACCACCACCCCCGGGCTCGGATCCTCGTACGTGTGGCTGACCTCCGCTGGCGACGCCGATGATGCGCAGGAGATTGTTGTTGGCACGCGAGCGGGCACTCCCCACAACGCGGAGCCGCTCACACGTGACGGCCTGTGCCTCAAGTGCCACGTTGCTGGCGACGGTAGCGCTGGTGTAGGTATCAACTACTAGCATAAGACGCGAGCGCGAAGCGGATCACGCTTCATAGCCGCACGCAGGACGGAGTCGGCCACACGGTCGGCTCCGTCCTCACGTTCAGATGCTATAATGTGTCGCATGACCGACTCTTCAGTCTCCACGCCAGACGGACGCTTGCGGCGCGCTCGAATTGTTCGGGTGCTGAGCACGGTTCTCGGTCTCGTGTTGTTCGTGGTGCTGGCCGCATACGCTGGTGCGGTAGGGTACACCGCGGTGACGCTGCCTGAGTGCGCTCGGTGCCATCTGACCGGCGATTTCGCCCGCGCGACCGGCGCGGCAAGCCATGCGAATGTTGAGTGCTCATCGTGTCACGGGGGGCTGACGGTCGGTTCGCGCGTGGAGTTTGCCAACGCTCAGGTTCTCGGCATGTATCTGCGGCTCGTGGATATCGACCCGGCGCTAGCGGCGGTTCAACAGGAATCGTGTGTGGCGTGCCACGACCGTGTCTTTACTGGCGTCGTCGAGACCGGCGGTCTTAGAATCCTCCACTCAGAGTGCGCCCAGACGCGTACCTGCACCGAGTGTCACTCCACAGTCGCGCATGCGGATGCCGTCTCGTGGCCTCGCACCACGTCGATGGAGATGTGCTTCGACTGTCACGGCGGCGACGGCATAACCGACGATTGCATGGCGTGCCACACCGGACGCCTGGCGCGCGACCGCATCAGCACGGGCACATTCGCCGTGACTCACGGCCCCGAGTACTTGCAGACGCACGGTATGGGCCGCATGTCGACATGCGTGCCGTGCCATCAGCCGCAAAGATGCGCCGGGTGCCATGGAGCGGGACTTCCGCACGGCCCCGACTTCATGAGAACTCACGCGCGCTCAGCGACGGATGCCGATGCCCGCTGCCAGACGTGCCACCAGGCCACCTTCTGCAGCGACTGCCACGTCTACGAGATGCCGCACACTGAAGAGTTCGTGCGCGGGCACGCGTCCACCATCGAGGCCGACGGCGAGGACGGGTGCAGGCGTTGCCACCAGGATCCAGATTGCACGGAGTGTCACGAGCGTCACGTCCATCCGGTCACCGCCGAGCAGTTGATGCAGTTCGGCTTCACCCCCCGGAGCGTTCCGCGTGAATGACGACCTCGTGACACGCCTGCTGGAGGTCACCCCGGGGCAGCTGTGGGCCCTCATCGTTGGAGTGCTCTTAAACCCCTCCTCTAATCCCACCGCGTTCATGCTCGTTCTTGCGTTGATCACGGGCGTGGTCCTGCTCATCGTGCTGGTACTCGTCCTGATCGTCTTGCGGGAATCGGCGCGAATGGAGCCTCAGGCAGAAGGGGCGGTTCCACCGCGCGCGCAGGATGCGGCCGAGCGCGATGCGGAGCCCCCAACGCCGCCCACTTCGACCGCGCGCGAAGTCAGGTGGTACGTCACCCAGGCTGTCTGGATCGTCATCTTTGGCGTGGTCTGGGTCGCGGGAGGGTACGTGAGCGGCCGAGACGCCGTGTGTCTGTCGTGTCACGCAGACGATTCCATCCACACCGCGCGCTTCGAAGCTCCGCAGACGGATCCGCACGTCTCGGTGAGATGCGTCTACTGCCACGAGACCGCGCATCCTGTCGCGACTCTCACGACCGCGGTTGTCAGCCGTGCGGTGCATATCACGAGCGTCGCGTTTGATGAGACGTCGGGGGCGGGGTACGGTGCCCCTACGCCCAACCGGGCGTGCGCGTACTGCCATTCAGGACAGATTTCGGTGACTACCGAGAACCAAGAGCGTGGCGTCAGAATGTCTCACGCCGAGCCGCTTGAGGCCGGGGCGCTGTGCGGGGATTGCCACGTGCCCCACTCGGGGACGGGCGTGGTTGACCGGTACACGGTGGGCATGGACCCGTGCATGCGCTGTCATGACGCGCAGATCGCCTCGGCGCGGTGCGAGGACTGTCACACGAAGGACTTTGGTTTCGCCGTCAGGGCGCGCTCAGCAGTTGAGCCTCGCGCGCACGTCGATCAGGTCGAGTGCGGAGCGTGCCACGATGAGGTGCGTGAATGCGATGTCTGCCACGGCCTGAGGCTCCCGCATACGAGGGAGTTCATGGGACCGGGGCACGCGCGCGTCGCTGTCGAGGACATCTGGTTCAACGACGGCCGCACGTGCCAGGGTCTGTGCCACACGCCAACAAGACGTCCGTGCATGCGATGCCACCAAGGAACGTTCCCCTCGCATCCGTCCCCGTCATTTGCTCGCGAGCACCAAGCGGCTGACCCGTTCAACAACGGGTGCGACCAGTGCCATGGGTATCTCGAGTGGAGGCGCGACCGCAACTTCTGCGCGAACTGCCATCCGCGCTACGCGCCCGGCGAGGTGCCGATTCCCCGGGATCGGTGAGAGCCGGGCCGCGCGCACGGTGAGCTGTGTGCGCGGCGCAGAGGGTGGGTATGTTCGAACACAAGCGGCTCCCGCAAAGCCAGGGGTGATCGATGTGCTCGACAGACGCGTGTTCGTACTGGGGCTGGCGGTGCTCCTGGCGGGGTGCGCCCCGCGCCAGATGGAAGATACCGGGGCAGGGCTCGTGAGCGACCCAGCGACCCCCGGCCCCGCTCCGCCTGCCCCACCCGCTCCGCCCGCGACCGGCGAGGCGCAGGCCGCCGCGGATCTCTTCGGCGCCATCGAACGCCGGCGCTCGGTGCGCGCGTTTGCGGCCGACCCCGTCTCCGGCGAACACATCGCGCTGATGATGCGCTCTGCGCAAGGTATCACCGACCCCGCCTCGGGCTTTCGGGCGGCGCCTTCGGCAGGAGCGCTCTATCCGCTCGAACTCTACGCGGCGGCAGCTGATGGCGTGTACCGCTACAGCCCCGCCGATGACGAACTCCGGCGCCTAAACGATAACGATGTGCGGCGGGTCCTCGCCCTCGCCGCGCTGGCTCAGATGTTCATCGCCGAGGCGCCCGTCGTGTTCGTGGTGAACGCGGTGTACGCCCGGACTGCCGCGAAATACGGTGAGCGAGCGGAGCGCTACGTGCACCTGGAGGCGGGACACGCCGCGCAGAACCTGATGCTTACGGCGGTGCACCTGGGACTGGGCAGCGTGGCGATCGGGGCGTTTGTGGACGAGGGTGTGCGACGCGCGATCGCCGCCGGAAACGACGAGACGCCGCTTTATTTGATACCCGTCGGCACACCGGAGCGGTGAGCGCGCGGCACTCCCTTACGCGCCCTCCTCCTCGCTTACCGCTTCCGCGAGCGCCTGACGCGAGAAGGCGGCGTGCGCGAAGTACATGACGGCGCCCACGCCCACGCCCCACCACAGCGTAGCCGCCCGGGTCACGATGGTGGAGCCAGCGGCGATGTCTCGGGGTACTCCCTGCTGCTCGAAGAGCACCGTCATCCCGCCCTCGGTCGCGCCGAGTCCGCCAGGGAGCATCGAGAGCGCTCCGGCGAGTGTCGCGGTCGCGTACGTGAACGTCGCGCCGATGACCGTCACGCCGGTCTCCCCAAACCCGCGCAAGACCACGAACGCGGCGAGGCACTCGAAGAACCACGCAAGCCCGCCAAGGAGTGTTCCCACAGCGAGCGGTCTGCCACGCAAGAGCGTGCGAAAGGTCGCGCCTGATTCCCGCGCCCAATCCGTCTCAAACGAGCGGCCCTTGAACAGCGCGCGTGAGAGCAACGCGCCCGCCCGGTCGACCATCTTGTCCGACGCGCTCAACACCACGAACACCGCGAGCATGAAGATGCCGCCCACAATGAGGATCGGCCCCGCCCCGGAAAACTGCGTCGCGCCGATGGCGACGAGCGCGAACACGCCCACGATATCGGTGTAGCGCTCGGCGACCACAATCGGCGCGGTCTTGGCTATCCGCGTGCCGATACGGTCACGCAGCATGAAGCATTTCAGAAGCTCGCCGAGCTTTCCCGGTGTTATCGACATCGACAGTCCGGAAAGGAAGATGCCCGCGCTCATCCGCTTGGGCGCCTTGATGCCGAGGTGGTTCAGGTAGTAGTGCCACCGCACAAACCGTACCGTCAGGTTGAGTGAGGCGAGGGCGACGGCCAGCGCGAGCGCTCTCAAATCAAACGCTGCGAGCGCTGCGAACAAGCTGTCCGCGTCGGCGTAAAGCGTGATGCCAAACATCACGAGAACAGTGATGACGGCGACGGGGATCAGCTTCTTGGCAATGGGGTGACCGGCTGTACTCACGTGCTGGACTCCTCAAGTCGTCAGGCAATGTCTTTCGAGAGTATACGACGACAGCCCTGCAGTGTTCGCGTGGTAAAATCCCTCACACCAACGGTCCCCGGGAGAGGAGCCCCGTGAAGTTTCACGGCACCGCGCATAAGTACGGCCGCGACATCGACACCGACGTCATCATCCCCGCGCGCTACCTCAACACAAGCGTTCCAGAGGAGCTCGCCAAGCACTGCATGGAAGACCTCGACCCGCACTTCGTGAGCAAGATCGAGTTTGGCGACATCCTCGTTGCCGAGGAGAACTTTGGTTGCGGCTCGAGCCGGGAGCACGCGCCCATCTCGATCAAGGCCGCGGGCGTGAGCGTGGTCATCGCGAAGTCGTTTGCGCGCATCTTCTACCGCAACGCGATCAACACCGGCCTTGCGATCATGGAGTCCCCGGAGGCCGTTGACGGCATCTCCGACGGAGACGAGGTCGAGGTCGACGCTGACGCGGGCATCATCACCAACAAGACGACGGGCGCCACCTTCAAAGCCCAGCCGTTCCCGCCGTTTGTGAAAGACATCATCGAGAAGGGCGGGCTCATCGAGGCGGTCAAGGCCAAGCTGGCGCAGCGATGACGGCGACCCATCGCATATGCCTGCTGCCCGGAGACGGCATCGGTCCAGAGATCACCGCCGAGGCGGTCAAAGTCCTGGGCGCGATCGGAGCGCGCGAGTCGGTGGAGTTCGAGTTCGTCGAAGCGCTCCTCGGCGGTATCGCGATCGACGAGACCGGCACGGCGCTACCAGAAGCGACACTCGAAGCGGCGCACGCGGCCGACGCGGTTCTGCTCGCGGCGATCGGCGGTCCCAAATGGGACACGACCGACCCTGCGAAGCCGAGGCCGGAGCAGGGGTTGCTCGGCATACGCAAGGCGCTCGGGCTCTACGCGAATCTGCGGCCCGTAAAGCTCTTCGACGCGCTCGCCGCGGCGTCCACGCTCAAACCCGAGGCGCTTGCGGGCGTGGACATGCTGATCGTGCGCGAGCTCACCGGCGGGCTTTACTTTGGGGCGCGAGAGCGCGAGTACGGCGTGCCCGGAGCGGGGCGAGGCGGAGCGCCCGGGCAGCGCGCCTACGACACGATGGAGTACCGCGAGTATGAAGTGGAGCGCATCGCGCGGGTGGCGTTTGAGGCGGCGCGCACGCGGCGCGGGCGGGTGCACAGCGTCGACAAGGCCAACGTGCTCGAATCGAGCCGGATGTGGCGCGAGGTCGTCCACTCGCTTCACGCCGCCGAGTACAGCGGCATCGAGCTTCTCGACCAGCTCGTCGACAACACCGCGATGCAGCTCATCCGCGCCCCGGGACAGTTCGACGTCATCGTGACGGAGAACATGTTTGGCGACATCCTCTCAGACGAGGCGTCGATGCTCACCGGGTCGCTCGGCATGCTGGCGAGCGCTTCGCTTGGCGACGGGACCGCGCTCTACGAGCCGAGCCACGGAAGCGCGCCCGACATCGCCGGGCAGGGGATCGCCAACCCGCTTGCGATGTTGCTCTCCGTCGAGCTCATGTTGCGCCACTCCTTCGCGATGCACGGGGCGGCCGACGCGCTGGCGCTTGCCATCGAAGAGACGCTGGCCGAGGGGTGGCGCACGCGCGACATCGCCGATGCGGCAACGCCCGCCAAACGCGTAGTGGGAACCGCCGAGATGGGCTCGCTCGTCGCGGATCGCCTGTAGCCAGGAGGGCCGCACCGCGCCGTGGATGTTTCGTGGAGACGGCGTTGTCGCGCCGCGGACTCATGCTACTATGTGCTTGTGATATCTATCTCGAATCCTGCGGAAGCGGGTTTCGCGGCCCTCGATGAGGGCTTCTGGCCTGGCAGTCTCAAGCAAACGGTGGTGTTCAGTTGCGATTCGCACTTGTGGTTGCTGTCGCGGTGATCCTGACAGGCTCGGCACTCCTCTACCTCAGCTCGGATCGTGGTCAGGCCGTGCGCGACATGGTCACCGGCGTGGATCAGACACCTGAGATGAGCACGGACCCGGAGTTGCTCAGCGGCCTCCAAGCCAGGGTGATACGCGCATACGCGGACGCCTACAAGGTCGCCCGCGTGTACGGTGAGGTCGCCAACACCTCCCAGCAGGATTGCCGAGTGGCCGCCGTCGAGCTTGTGATCCGCGACGGAAGCGGTAACGAGCTCAAAACCATGGAGATCAACGTGAGGGACATCCCGGCCGGGGGCGCGAGATCCTTTGATGTTGAGATCGGCCTGTTCGACACGGGATTTGCCGCCGAGCCGACGGTGACGGGGGCGGCGTTTTAAGATGGCCGCCGCCTCGCACACGACCCCATGGCTTCGCCGCATCGCCGTCGTGCTCGCCGCCGTGGCGCTTCTCGCGAGCGTGACAACCGGATGTAGGCCACCCGCGGTCGAGGTCGTGAACGTCGAGGCGAGTGAGGAGCAGGGCGGGCGCAACCTCGCACCTCTGCGCGAGCAGGTGCTCGCGGACGCGAAGCTCGCTGTCGAGGCGTGGCTCTCTGGTGATGAGGAGCAACTTGGGGCCGTGTTCACTCAGAACATGATCCACGAGTGGGCCAGAGCGCGCGGGCTCGACGAGAATGAGGGGGTGGAGCGCGTGCGCGTCCACTCCCAACAGGAGTTTACCGTCTCCGATCTCAAAGAGGACCGGCCGCGTGTCTCGTACAAGTTTCTGGACGATTCCTACTTTGTCGACGCCGATACGGGGGACTCGGTTAGCGAGCCCTACGGTCTCGAGCGCGAGCTGGTCATCGTTCTTGTTCTTGACGGGGAAAGTTACAAGATCGACACGATCATCGGAAGCGCGGACGCGCTGAGATAGCGAGCCGCGCGAAGAACCGGAGGTGTGGCGTTGAAATCGAGTACGCTCCTGACCATCACGAGGGTGTCCATCGCCTCGCTCGTAGTCGCGGTTGTCGTCGTGGCGGGGCTCGTGCTCGACACGGTCATGAACCCGCGAAACGCGGGGACGCCCACGACAGAGGGTGAGCGCACGATCCTCGTCTCAGAACGGGCGGTGCAGGCCGCCCCCGATGACCCAGAGGCACGCTCACGTCTCGCCGCGGCGTACCTCTCGGTAGGACGCAACGCTGACGCCCTGCGCGAAGCCGAGTACGCGATCCGTCTCGATCCCGAGCTCGGGAACGGCTACCTGGTCAAGGGTATGGTGGAGCGGGCGCTCGGGCGCTACGAGCAGGCGGTCGCGAGCTTGCAGCAGGCGCTGGGCCTTGGCGAGAACGAGACCGCGGATTGGCGCTTCCTCTTGCAGATGGAGCTCGCCGAGGCGTACAAGGGTCTCGACGACCTGGAGAGCGCGCGTGATGCGCTCACCGAGGCGCTCGCGTCATTCCCCGAGGCGGCAAACATCTACTACGAGCGGGGCCGTATCGCCGAGCAGATGGGTGACTTAGAGTTTGCGCTCCAAGATTTCCAGACAGTGCTCACGTTCATCCCCGATGACGAGGCCGCGACGGAGGCGATCGCGCGGGTCAGCGCCTCAATCGAGGCGAGTCCGTCTCTCGAGGCGAGTCCGGCGCCTCAGGGTTCCGAGTGACCAGAGACCACATGCGTGTGAAACGGCTGACGATGCCCCATGCGGGCGTGAACGCGTTGCGAGACTCGGAGGTAATCAGTGGCTAGCGGAGTCATGTTTAGGGACACTCGGATTCGCCGCAATCTGCTCGCGCTCCTCGTGCTGCTGCTCGCGCTGCTCGCACTGCTGTTCGCCTACTACGTGATGACTCGCCCCGCTCAGCTTGTCGGGGATGAGGGACCCCCCGACACTGAGGAGTTCCGGTACCTCTTCTCGATCTACGGGTTCGAGGGAGACCTGCTGAGCAGGCCTACAGGAGTGGCGTTCGGCCCTGATGGCAACATATACGTGGCCGACACGCTCAAGCACCGCATACTCGTGTTCGACAGCAGGGGCGCGTTTGTCGCCCGCATCAGCGGGACGGATCTGGGCGAGTTCTCATTCGAGCACCCCGTCTCAGTGGCGGTCGCTCCGGACGGCCGCATCTACGCGCTTTCGAAAGGCGACCGCAAGCTCGTCATCTTCGATCGCGACTTTCAACCGGTCCATCAGGTCGAGTTCCCCGACATCATCCCAACATTCGTGACGGTGCGCGGGGAGACGCTTTACGTGGTTACCGACGGAACCATCATGAAGGGGACCCTTGACGGCACGTACGTGACGCAGGTCGGCACACGTGGTAGAGAAGAAGGCCAGCTCGATTTGCCGGGAGCCGTCGTGCCCTCCGCTGACGGCGCGATACTCTACGTGGCTGACACGCTGAACTATCGCGTGCAAGCGCTCGACGCGGAAACAGGCGAGGCCCTCTGGGCGTATGGCGCGCCGATACCCCCTGACGAGGCGATCAAGTACCGCGGCGAGGGGCGCCTGTTTGGACTCCCGGCCAGTATCACCCTCGATGAGATGGGCAACATCTATGTTGTCGACGGCACCAACAGCGAGATCGTCGTCTTGTCTGAAGAGGGGTCGCTTCTCAAGACGCTCGGTGAGGTAGGACACGCGGATGGCCGCTTCTACTTCCCCGACGGGATAGCGTACGGGGTCGGCGGCTACATCGCCGTCGCCGACAAGTTCAACGATCGCGTTCAGGTGTTTCAGGTGCCCGCACCGCAGGTTGCGCCGATGGCGGCGAGGTGGCTACCGCTCGCGCTGCTGCCGCTTGCCGCGATTGCGCTCTGGCTGTTGCTCAGGCGCCGCACCAAGTACGTCGCCGCACCTGACTTCATCACCGAGGTGATTGATCGTGAGTACGTTGACGAGATCGCCCGCCATGTCAAAAAGCTCCACGTGACGCCGGCTGTCTTTGAGGTGTTTGGCGGACGCTTCGAAAAGCCCGCACTCGTGAGCGTTGAGCCTGATCCCGAGCGCATGGAGGAGTTTGCCGGGCGCTTCCTCATCGAGGGCCCGGAGCTCGAGGCGCTGACGCTCGCGTACCAAATCAGGGGCAAGACGGTGCTGCTGAGCGAATCGGAGCCTGTGAGGGAGACAGCTCAAGAGCTCGAGCTCGTTGCGGTTCGCCTCGACGAGCTGATCGAGCGTGCGGACCTGGCGGAAAGCACGCCCGCCGAGAAGAGCGAGGTGGAGAAGTGATGCGCTCCGCCGGATCGGTCAAGGCCATAGTTTGGGCGGCTCTCGGCGCGGGAGCGTTTGCGATGTTCGTGGTGCTCGCAACAGCCGGGTGTTCACCGTCCGTGCCTTCGCCCACCGAGTCGAAGATCGCCGGTGAGACCACCGCGATCTCTGTGTACTACCCAGATGGCGAGATCATCATCGAGGAGCGGCAGGTGGTCCCGGTAAGCGATAACCTGCCTGAGGTCGCCATGCAGCGCCTGTTCGCGGTCAGCCCCGAAAAGGAGCAAATCGCGATCGTGCTTCCGCAAGCGACGGTCAACTCTGTCACGGTCGATCAGGGAACCGGTGTCGGCACCATCGACTTCTCCGCCGAGGTCCTCGACTTCCCGGTGGAAGACGAGCAGGCGAGAGTCGTTGCGTTTGGCGCGGTGCTCGAGACGCTGCGGCAGTTCCCAGAGATCACATCAGTGCTAATCACCGTCGACGGCAAGAGTTCAGGGGAGGTCGACGGAAGGCGGATCGAGGAGTTCTGGGGGAGCGTGAGATTGCCCCGCGAACCGCTCGATATCACCGCGAAAGAGTAAGCGCGCGACGCTGTCCCCGCGTGCGATACCCTGGGGGTATACGCTTTCCGGGGGTGTTCAATGCCGCTCGTGACCCCTCCCACCGCATCGTATAAGTAGTCAGAATACTAAGACTTCTTAAGTTGTGAATTAACGCACGAAATCCCTTGTACGACACATCTGACCACGGTACGCTTGCCTGTGGAAGGAGGTGAATTCATGCACAAACTTACATCTGTCTCATCTACGGAGGGAGGTTCCATGCGTGTTAGATTGTTTCTGACTCTCGCTCTTGGATGCCTGATGCTCGTGTCAGGCGTGGCGGTAGCGTTCGCATCGCCTGATACCGAGGGCCAGGAGGCCACTACGGTCATCGGCGCCGATGGCGCGAGCCGTTGGTGGTATCAGGATCTCAGGGATCCCGCGCGCAAGACTGAGGGCGGGTACCGGGCCTTCGACGCTACGGCAACCGCTACCCATCCTTCGGGCGCGGGCTTTGACATCTACGGCACCAACCCGCACGGCGGCTACGACTCGACTTCGAACAAGTGTAAAGTCTGTCATGCCGTCCACCGCGCGGAGGGCGCCTACTACCTGTTGAGGGCCAACAGCCAGGACGACGCGTGCAACTACTGTCATATCGGCAACTCGGCTCGCTCCCGCAAGATCGTATACGACAGCAGCGGTGCCCAGGGAATCTACACGACCAACGGTCACACGATCGGCGCGAGCTCGATCATCCCTGATAGCTCGGTGCGCCAGTGGCTTACTGACACCACCATCTCAACGGTCGACGCCTCGATGAACACCACATCGACGACCATCCAGGTGCGCCGCTACGAAGAGCGTCGCAACGCCATGTTCCGCTTCACGCGGGATCACGGCAACTTTGGTCATGGTGGCTTCGGTGACTGGGCGAGGGTCGGTCCCAACGCGCTTACCTGCATGAGCTGCCATCAGGTCCATAACGCGCAAGAACTTGTGTGGAGGACGGCCGACGCTCCGGCTGGCTACAAGCTGCTCCGCAGTTCGCCGTCAGGTTCGGTAAATGACCAGGCCATGATGGTAGGCCGTGCTGGCGGCACGGTCACCACAGCGGAGATTATCGACGTTCCAACGACCGACCTCACGGCGGCCAACACCGGTCTTCCCGACACTGTCTGGACCGACTGGCGCCAAGCCGGCCGGTATCACAACGGTGTGTTCGTAGCTGTCGATCCCCAGCTTGATCCCGCACAGGTGACGAGCCGGGCGCTTTCGGTGTGGTGCGCTGATTGCCACAACCTCAACATCGGCTCGAGTTCCGCAGTGCCCTCGCAGTTCGGTGGCGAGATGCACGGCGACCGTACACACCCCGTTCCCTACACGGGTACGTCGAGCGGTGGCCCGGCTCAGTGCTACAGCTGCCACCGTGCTGACATGCCGCTCACTCCGGCAAACTCAGTCGGCGGCCCCGATGCCACCTGCAACCAGTGCCACTTGGGAACCGTCGGTTACGCGACGATGCGTACCGCGGCTGAGAACGCTGGCAACTGGGCTCTGTACGACTTCCCGCACGCCGGTCCCGCGAACGACTTCAAGATGCTCGGTCGCTGGACCTCTTCGATGGACGCAACAGGTTGGGCGACACCGTCCCAAGTCGGTACTCTCAGCGCTGGCAACCTCGATGCGGTGTGTCTCAGGTGCCACACCGGTGTTGGCGTCAACCACTAACTAGCGACCCAACTTGAAAGGAGGGTTCTTAAGTGGATAGAGATATCATGACTCCTGAAGCCAACGGAATCTCTCGTAGGGAGATGCTGATAGGCGCGGGAATCCTGGCAGCCGGTTACGGCGTAGGCCAGCTTGCGGTAGGCACTGACAAGGCGTACGCGGATGCGGCCATCGGCCCCTTCACCGCGCAGAACCTGCACTGGCCGGTCGCGTGGAGTACTCCTGCGACGTTTGAAGCTGCATGCCAGTTGGCCGCCGTGCGTGGCTTCAACCAGTTCGTCGCGGGCGGTGGTTGAGCGAACGCAGCCTACCATGCACTGGTTTCAGTGATAATCGATGCAGTAGTGCTTGAGACCACCTATCTAACCGGTAGTGGCGTGCGTAGTCCCTGGGAGTACATGCACGGCGCGTACAGCCGCGCCACTCCTGGCATGGCCGTGACCTTGACCCCGACAGCGTTCGGCGCGGCCGGTATGGCTGGCTGGGGTGCGACATGCGGTATAGCTATTAGTTGCGCCGTCGTGACCGAGATAGCCACCACGCGCGGTTTGACGAATGCGAGGATAGACGAGATATTCGCGCACTTCTGCGAAGACCCGCACCCGTTTGTGGATGTCGGTAACGCTGGTTGGTTCTTGAACCACACAGCGAAGGTTGCAGTTGGAGGAAGCGTGCGGAGGCAATCGGTGACCGGCTTCACGCCGCGGAGCCTGCAGTGCCACAACATCGTCGAGCAGTATCGCAACCCGGCAAACGGGTACCTCGCGCAGCTTGGCACCGGTCTCACTCCTGACCTGCTTCGCTCAGAGCTTTGCGGACGCCTAGTGGCGGATAACGTGGTCCGTACCCTCCAGCAGATCAACAACCTCAAACACGGAACAGCTACCCCCACCAGGGCGTTCAGCACGCGCAGAGTCGCGTGTGGTGCCTGCCATGACGCTCTCGACGTCGGTGCTAACGTTATGCCCAAGGAAGATTGTACGGTGTGTCACCGGTAGTATCGGCGTGCACACGAGCGGAAACATGTGTGTTCGCACGGGAGTTGAATGTGTGAGAAGGCGCATGTGAGTCAAGCCGGATACCGCTCCGTTGACCCGGAGCGGTATCCGCCGCTTACAGTACGTGGGACTTCAGGGCCGCTGAGAGCAGGCGGCGACCAAGGATGTGACATTGGTGAGACGGGTTTTCAGCAAGAGGAAGTTGATGCTTGCCGCTGCGCTACTGTTCGTCGCAGGTGTTGCGGCGGCCACGGCTGAGGAGTCGTGGCAAAGCAGCCGTGAGCGTTCCTACTCCTCAAGTTTGGCAGATGGCGCAAGCGCCGTGCCGGGCAACGATGCGAGCGTTGTCGCGACGGATCCCTGTAGCGGGGAGCCGGTCGCTATAGAGAGTACGAATACGATTACGCCAGCGAATCGATCGGACGCGGCCGGTGATATGCAAGACGCTGAGAGCGGCGCTCCGGCAGCCGGTAACGCTGCGGGCTCTGATGTCCCGGACGGCGGCGCTGCGGATACTCCACCTTCCGGGTCAGCGGGAAGCGGACAGGTGCGCCCCCCCCATGACTGGGAGCAGGACTCATCGGCGTGTCCAGGTCTCGAAGCTGGTCAGTGAGTGAGGAGCGCCGTGTCGCGAATAACGTTTAGCACGGTGCTCGTTCGCGTGGGCGTGCTTGCAGCGCTTGTCGCAAGCTGGTTTATTCCGCTCACGTACCTTCCCGCGACCGCTCATGCTCTCACCGTGCCTCAGGCAACGCAGGCAGCCGCGAAGATATCGGCGGGGTACGCGCACTCACTTGCTGTCACGTCTGCGGGCACGGTTGTCGCGTGGGGCTCGAACGATTCAGGGCAGGCGGTGGTTCCATCCGGATTGAGTGGTGTGATCGCCGTGGCGGCTGGCGGTTCGCACTCGCTCGCGCTCACGTCCGCGGGCACCGTCGTAGTGTGGGGCGCGAACGATTCGGCGCAGGCAACGGTCCCTCCGGGCCTTAGCGGCGTGATCGCCGTGGCGGCTGGCGGTGAGCACTCACTCGCGTTGAGATCAAACGGCACGGTAGTCGCGTGGGGTGCAAACGATTCACGTCAGTCGAGTGTTCCAGCGGGTCTTAGCGGTGTTGTGGCGGTAGCGGCTGGAGACAAACACTCTCTGGCCCTCAGGTCAAACGGCACCGTTGTCGCGTGGGGCGACAACAGACATGGACAGTCAAGCGTCCCAAGCAATCTGGTCGGCATAGTCTCGGTCGCGTGCGGACACAGCCACTCGCTCGCTCTGAGATCAAATGGAACGGTCATAGCGTGGGGTTTGTCGGAAAACGGGCAGACAAGCGTGCCATCAACTCTGAGCGGAGTGGTCGCCATCGATGGCGGGGCCCGCTACTCGCTCGCGCTCACTGAGTCTGGCACGGTTTTCGCCTGGGGAGGTCGCTGGCGGAACCCTCACACGGGTGTCACGCAGACCGACCCGGCAGCGATCGTGCCTGCTGCGCTCGGTCCGGTTAACGCGGTAGCCGCTGGTGCGATGCACTCACTGGCGTTGAGGAGCGACGCAACGCGTGTGGGGTGGGGTGATAACAGCTCGGCGCAGGCGTTTGGGCTCGTGTCCGCAGATCCGCCGACCCTGACTCGCAACGTGCCGCTCGACACGGTTTTCTCACTCACGTTCAGCTCACACATTCACAGCGGGCCGCGTTTCACGGACGTGGTCTTGAGAAACCGCTCTGGCGTGCCTGTTTCGATCACGGTGTCGCTCGCCGGTGACACCCTGACGGTGGATCCGGTCCGTCCGCTTCTAACAGATGAGATATATACCCTCTCGGTACCCGTTGGCTCGATTACCGACACGTTCGGTCTGCGCCACTTTGGCACTCTTTTCGATTACCACACGCCCGACACTCTCGCCCCACTCGTGGTTTCCTCCACACCGGCGAACGGCGCGAACGCTGTTCGTCCCGACACGCCGGTAATACTTTCCTTTAACGAGATGATCGTGCAGGGGGCGAACTTTAACGTTATCACTTTGTCAACGGCGCAGGGCGATCGGATCGATTGCCGCGTCGACCTCCATAGCGAAGGCAGGGTAGTCGTTTTGCCCCGCGCACAGCTAGACCCTCGCACCAGCTACACGCTCAATCTCCCGCAAGGCGCGGTGAACGACATGTCAGGCAACGTGTTTGCCGCCGCACACACCATGAGCTTTACCACTGGAGTGCGTGTCGTGCGCATCGCAGGCACAGACAGGGTCAGGACCGCCATCGAGATATCGAAGAGCGGGTTTACCACAGCGCCAACCGTCGTGCTTGCGACTTCACAGAACTTCCCTGACGCGCTTGCCGCCGCGCCGCTCGCACGCGCGCTGGGGGCACCGATTCTCCTCGTGCCAGCCACGACCTCACTTCCCGCCCACCTTATGGCTGAGATCACCCGGCTGGGTGCCACACGTGCGGTGATCGTGGGCGGCACGGGAGTAGTGTCTGCCGGGGTGGCAGGCCAGCTTTCCAACGCGGGCATCACTGTCACGAGGATCGCCGGTGAAAACCGCTACGACACCGCCGCCCGGATCGCGCTCGAGCTTGCCCGCGTACGGGGAGTGAGCGGGTTTGCGACCGCCTATGTTGCCACCGGAGAGAACTTCCCCGATGCGCTCGCAGCGGGCGGGGTAGCGGCGGCGAGGGGCGTGCCCGTTCTCTTGACCCGCCGCGATACGCTTCCCGCACAGACTAGCGGGGCTCTTTCGACGCTCGGAGTGACAGAGACGATCGTGCTTGGCGGAACCGGGGTCATCACGGAGGAGGTCGAGGCTCTTCTGACGTCGCCCGTCAGGATTGCCGGAATCAACAGATATGCGACTGGTATTGCTGTAGTGGAGCACGCGCTTGCGAGCGCTGGTTTCACAACGAGTGCGGTATACATCGCGACAGGGCGCAACTATCCTGACGCTCTTGCTGCCGGTGCCGTCATCGCGGCGGCCAGGCACCCGCTCGTCCTCGTGCCAGACACCATCCCAGTTCCCTCGGTGGTCACCGGGTTTCTCGGGTCGCGTTTTTCCACGATCAACCAACTCAACGTGCTCGGTGGGACGGGGCCGGTTCCTGAAGTTGTGGCCACAGAACTTCGCCTCGCCGCGCAGTAGGGGGTTTTAAGGCCCGGTGTGCGTGGTCTGCGCTGGCGGTGAGTCCGGTTCGTCTTGCTGTGGGGTCGCGAATCCAGGGCCGTAGGCGTATCTCTGATCGAGTTCTGCCGCCGCCCGGAAATCCAGCGACGCGTCGTAATCGCGGCCAGCCTCCAGGTACATTGCCGCCCGGTTGGCGTAAGCGGTGGCATACGATTCATCGAGTTCGATCGCTTTTGAGAAATCAGCGAGCGCTTCCGTGCGAGCTTGGCCTATCCGGGCTCGCAGGATCTGGCCCCGGTTGTTGTAGGCCACTGCGGAAGCGGGGTCGAGCTCGATTGCCTTGCCGCAGTCAGCGATGGCAAGTTCGAGGTCACCTTTCTCCTGCAGAGCGAACCCCCGGTTGGTGTACGCTGCGCTGTCACCGGGGTTGATTTCGATCGCTCGCGTATAGTCCGCGATTGCTCCTTCCACATCACCGTCCCGGTGACGGAGTATCCCCCGGTTGTTGTAGGCCAGACCGTTGTCCGGATCGAGGTCTATCGCCCTCGAGTAGTCCTCTGCTGCCTCAGCCAACATGCCGGTGTTGTGAAACGCGACGCCGCGCTTGTAGTAGGTAGCAGCGTTACCGGGATCGAATTCGAGAGCCTTCGAGTAATCCTCGGCCGCTTTGTCGAACTGCTCAAGCTCCGCGTAGGCGAGTCCTCGCTTGAAATATGCGTGCGGGTTCGCGGGATCCAGAATCACCGCTTTCGTGTACTCCTCGATCGCCGCGCCAAACGCGCCTTCTTCGAAGTGCGCGTCACCGTTCATCAGGTGTTCCATTGTTTACTCCTCTTCTGCTGGTTTCTGGCCGGTCTGTCTGGTGATCTCGAACGTCTGGACACGCTCCATCGTTACTGTTGCGGTACGGGAAACAGGTCTGGGTCCCGGTAATCGGGGACGATGAACGGCCGCTGCATCACGGCGGGAGGAGCGGTTGTGGCCGACCGGTACTCGTGACATGCCGATGTGCACTTTCTCGCGGTATGACAGAAACCGACGCAGCTTGCGGCCTCAAAGCGGCGATGAGACCAGTACACGTCTTCGTCGCGGCCGTGGACTTGGATTCGATGGCACCGTCCGCAAAACTCGTCACCCTGGGTGAACGGGCCCGCCGCTGAGTAGTGGCAACGCCAGCACACCTGCTTGTTGGTGAACGCCGCCGCCCTGCCGTGGCTTACCACCTGGCGATCCGCTATCCAGTCGGGGGGATGGGGCATGGTCACTCCGTGGCATGGCAGGCACTCTCTGCTCTCGTCATGGCAGCCGTAGCAGTAATTCCACGCGATGTCGATCGCATGCTGCGCGGGGAAGGTCCTCTCGGCGGGGCGAGCGCCGTCGCCCACGTCCCTCGTGTGGCAGACCGCGCACTCCGCTCTGGCCTGCACGCCGTCATGGCAGTGCATGCAAATCGACATCTGCGGTTCGCGCGCGGGCGTCACCACGCCAGGATGTCCGACCTGGTTGTGGCAGTCGACACAGCGGGAGTCACCCGTGGCGATCTGCGCGTGGTTCACACGGATGTAGCCCACCGTGATCGTGCCGTCTGTCACGGCGCGGTGGCACCTCAGACACGACGCGTCGACTACGCGTCCGTCCATCAGCTCGTTGCGAGGAGGCTCTTGGACCTCGAGGTACTCGCGCACCCAGCGCGAGAAATCGATCTTCTGGCTCACGTACCCGCTCAGTCCCGGCTCCATGTGGCACTTCACGCACCTGACCGTCTGGTGCGCGGTCTCATCGAGCGCCCGGCGCTCCCTGCCCTCTGAGTGGCAGTTGAGGCAGTTGGTCTCGGCCTCCGTGTAGTACGTGATGGGAATCATCAGCGTGACAAAGAAGACCAGCAGCACGAACCGGCTGATCCAGCGCTCTCTGCGCGTGGCGGCGACGCGTATCCATGTGACCTTGTTGCGTTTGCGGCTGACGAGCATGTAGATGGAAAAACCGAGCGCCGCCAGGAACGCGAGGAACACGAGCAGGATAAGCAGTACGAGCAGCGTCACCGTCGGATTGGCGGCGGGCGACACGACCGCCTGCTGCAAATCGAGCAGCAGGATGTCGAGGGCGTCACGCCAGGTCATGTCGCTGAGCTGCCTATTCAAGTCCCAGCCGATCTCTCAGAGTGGAGAGGATGTCTGGCGGGATGCCAGGATGCACGTGCTGGGTGTGGCACGCGGTGCACGTGGTGTCTTGGTGACACCGAAGACACCGCTCCTCCGTGCCGGGTGACGTCTCTAGGTGGCCGCGCAAAAATCCTTCCGGATGGGGCATCTCGACTTGGTGGCACGCAAAGCAGAACTGCTCGTTGTCGTGACAATCGAAGCACACCTGCCGGGCTTCCGGCGCGAGTACGGCGTTACCGTGGCGGGCGAGATAGCCGGAAGGATGCGGCAGTTCGACGCCGTGACACCTCGCACAGTACGAGGGGACGTGGCAGATGTTGCACGTGGCGAGCTCGCCCATGCCGTGTAGCGAGCGCCAGTTGGCGCCGTGCGTGAGCCGCCACTCGCTCACGTAGTGCGGACGGGCCTCCCGTTCTTCCGTATGGCAGCTCTCGCAACGGGCGTTTTCAAGCGTGTTGTGGCACGAGAGGCACACGAACATGTCCGGGCGGCGTTCCGCGGCACCTGAAAGCGCGTGACCGGTTGTCGAGTGGCAGTCGGTGCACTGATACCCGCCAGCGATCTTTTGCTGGTGGCTGATGCGGACTCCGGTGGGGGCTGAGAACGTGGAGGCGATCTCCATCGTGTGACAACCGGCGCAGGTGGCGTTGGTGACCACGGTGCCCCCGCTGGGCCTGAAAAGTATCTGGGAGGTGACCATGCGCGCGTACCGGACTCGGAAATCGAGCCGGTCTGCCAGCGTGGTCCCGCTGTGACACGCGTTGCACGAGAGATCAGAGTGAGCGGCCGCTTGATGTGACGCGCGCGTGTCTGAGTGGCATCCTCGGCACGTGATGGTCAGGGGTGCCGCGCTCATGGTGGTGAACCCATAGATGACCGCGGCCAGCACGGCCGCTTTCACCACGAAGACAGCGCGGTCCTCGAGCGCGTGGCGCTTGCGTCTACGCTCTCGTGCGCGCTCGTCTAAGCTACTCACCGGCGGATCCCTGGTGGAGATGATCGATGACTTTCGTTGAGAGCGCTTGACCGTGGACCCTCAGCTGGTCGCGGTGGTCGACCGGTACGCCGCCGCGCGAGTACGTCGCGTAGGTGATGAGGGAGAGCGTCCCCTTCTGGTGGCCCACAAAGTAGCGGGCGCGGTTTGAGTCGTAGCCCATGTACGCGAGCGCGGCGCTCTCTCCTACAACCGTGACGACGGCTTCAAGCGGGAAACCGGCTGCGGTTCGCTCCACATGAAGCCGGGCGTTTTCTTCAGAGTCCCACAAGGTGAGGAGAGCGTACACGTTGAGGGGCGAGGCGAGTTGCAGGTGCATGTCTTCTGGCTCGTAGACGGCTTCCGCCTGAAGGCCGCCGCCGTACGGCGTGTCTTGGTATGCCCTGGTGGCGTAGCCGGTCAGCGAAACGGGGAGCAGCGTGAAGAGCGGCTCTTCAGGTGGCTCGACACGGGCCGTGTCCGCTGGCAGGTTGGCGACCGGACGGGTGCCGGACTCCGCGGCGATGCGTGAGTCCTCGAATGCGAATGACACCAAGAAGAGCAGGAACGCAAGGACCGCGAGCGTGCTGAGCGCGATCAGGGTGCGGCGCCGTTTGTCCTCGCGCTCGAGCGCGAGCTGACGCTCGGACTTCGCGGGCTGCGGCTCGTGCTGCGGTCCGGGGACGTGCCCCGCCTCTGTGGGGCGCTCCGAATCTGGCTGCATGGTGAGTGATATCACATCCAAGGGTCACAGAGGCGGGCATGATGGGTTCGCTTCGCAGTTGATGAAAAGTATATCAAACCGCCCGCCGTTCTCTGGCAGCTGGCGGGAGACAGCCGTCGGGAGCCGTCGGAAGGCCCCTTACATCGAGCGCCCCCGCTCGCGTACACTGATACGCACACTCGTTGACGCGGAGAGGGGTGCGCAGATGACACTGCCCAAAGTCGACAAGATTTGGATGGATGGCACGCTCGTCGATTGGGACGCGGCGCAGGTGCACGTCCTCACTCACGCGCTCCACTACGGTTCCGGCGTCTTTGAGGGTATCCGGTGCTACGCGACTCCTGACGGACCAGCGGTCTTCCGGCTTACCGAGCACATGGAGCGCTTCGAGCGCAGCGCCCGGATGCTGCTCATGACACTCGGCTACTCGGTCGAACAGACGGTCGAAGCCGTGCTCGAGACCATCCGGATCAACCGTCTGAGCTCTTGTTATATTCGCCCGATCGCGTTTCGGGGGTACGGGGTCATGGGTCTTGACCCGATGCCCGCTCCGGTCAACGTGGTAATCGCCGCGTGGCCGTGGGACACCTACCTCGGCGAAGACGCGCTCGCAAACGGCGTTGCGGTAGGGGTCTCCAGCTGGCGTCAGCGCGGGATCAACTCGACTCCGCCGGCGGTCAAGGCAACCGGCCAGTACATCAACTCTTCGCTCGCGCGCGTGGAGGCGAACCGTCACGGTTACGCCGAGGCGATCCTGCTTAACGAAGAGGGCAGAGTGTGCGAGGGTACGGGCGAGAACCTCTTCATCGTCAAGAAGGGCGTGATCCACACGCCGCCCGTCTCAGATGGCATCCTTGAGGGCATCACCCGCGACAGCATCATGACGCTCGCGCGTGACAAGGGCATCGAGGTCCGTGAGACGTCGCTCGTGCGCACGGACCTCTACACGTGCGACGAGATGTTCATGACAGGATCGGCCGCGGAGGTCGTGCCGGTTCACTCGGTCGACGGACGTGAGATTGGAAAGCCCGGTCCGATCACCCTCGGTCTGCAGGAGAGCTTCTTCCGTGTGGCCAAGGGCGAGGACGCGGCGTATGAAGCGTGGCTCACCCGCGTGTGAGGCCAGGGAGGGCAGCGATCGTGGTCACCCTTTACGACACGACACTAAGAGACGGGACCCAGCGCGAGGGGCTCTCGCTTTCCGTCGACGACAAGCTCCGCATCGTGCAAAAGCTCGACACGCTCGGCATACACTATGTCGAAGGCGGCTTCCCGGGATCCAACCCAAAAGACGCCGAGTTCTTCGAGCGGGCGCGCGAGCTTGAGTTGGAGACAGCGGCCGTGTCAGCTTTTGGCTCGACGTGCCGCAAGTACACCGCGCCCGAGGACGACGAGGGTCTATCCGCGTTGCTCGCAACCGGATGCTCGGCGCTCTGCGTCTTTGGCAAGGCGTGGGACCTCCACGTCACCGAGACGCTCCAAACAACGCTCGAGGAAAACGTGCGGATGGTGCGCGACTCGGTCGCCTACCTCAAGGCGGCGGGCCGTACCGTCTTCTTCGACGCCGAGCACTTCTTCGACGGCTACGCGCACAACGCCGACTACGCGATCGAGGTCGTGCGCGCCGCGGCTGCGGCGGGCGCTGACGCGGTCGTGCTGTGCGACACCAACGGCGGCACCCTGCCGCACGAGGTTTTGCGGGCGACGGGAGTGGTGGCCCTTGAGGTCGACGCCCCGCTCGGCATACACGCGCACAACGACGGTGGATGCGCGGTGGCGAACTCCCTGCTCGCCATCGAGGCCGGATGTACGCACGTGCAGGGGACGATCAACGGCTACGGCGAGCGTGCGGGTAACGCGGACCTGACGGCGATCATCCCCGCGCTCGTGCTCAAGATGGATCGCCCGTGCATCTCGCGTGATCAACTCAAGCTTATCACCGAGGTGGCGCACTTTGTCGCCGAGACCGCCAACGTCGCCCCCGACCCGCACCAGCCCTACGTGGGCGCGAGCGCGTTCGCGCACAAGGGAGGCGTGCACGCGAGCGCGGCCGCGCGGCTGCCGGAAGCCTACGAACACGTTGGCCCGGCGGCGGTGGGCAACCTCGCTCGCGTGGTCGTGAGCGAGCTCGCCGGTCGCGCATCGCTCACGATGAAGGCGGCAGAACTCGGCATCGATCTGACCGGGGAACCGGCGGTCACCGGAGCGGTGCTCGACAGCGTCAAGGAACTCGAGCACAAGGGGTACTCCTTCGAGACCGCCGACGCGAGTCTTGAGATCATGCTCAAGAAAGGCATCGGCTCGTACGAGCCCTCGTTTACGCTGGAGTCGTTTCGCTGCATCATGGAGAAGCGCGAAGACGGGCGCGTCATGACCGAGGCGACGATCAAGTTGCACGTCGCCGGTCACCGCTACATCGCCACCGCCGAGGGTAACGGCCCCGTCAACGCGCTCGACAAGGCGCTGCGCATCGCGATAGGCCGCTTCTACCCGCGCCTCGACGAGTTCGAGCTCACCGACTTCAAGGTCCGTGTGCTCGACGAGAAGAAGGGCACCCGTGCCGTGACGCGCGTCCTCATCGAGACATCGGACGGGGAGAAGAGTTGGGGAACGGTGGGGGTCTCGGAGAACATCATCGAGGCGTCGTGGGAGGCGCTTGTCGACTCGGTCGAGCACGGACTCGCACATCCTCGGCAGGAAACCCGGGTTCTCGATGGAAGTTAGCTCCCAAGAGGATCCCGTCGAGCGGGTCAAGAGGTGTGGCATGAGGGTCGTTCGGTTGCTTGCGGATGGCGACTGCCGCTGGGGGCTTGCCGACAACACCACGGTGACACTCATCTCAGACGAACCGTTTGCCCGGTGGGAGCGTGAGGCGAGCATCGCGCTTGCCTCCGCGGAGCTGATCGCGCCGGTTGCTCCCACCAAGGTAGTGTGCGTGGGCGTGAACTACCGGGCGCACGCCGAGGAGCTCGGCCACGTGGTGCCCGACGAGCCCGTGTTGTTTCTCAAGCCCCCAACGGCCGTGAGCGGTCCCGGCTGCGCTATCCGGATTCCGCCGGGAGTGGGGCGCGTCGATTACGAGGCGGAGCTTGGCGTTGTCATCGGCAGGCGCACGCGCCACGCCACACTCGAGGATGCGGCCGCGAACATTTTAGGCTACGTGTGCGCCAACGACGTCACCGCCCGCGACCTTCAGCGCACGGACGGCCAGTGGACGCGCGCCAAGAGCTTCGACGGGTTTTGCCCGCTCGGCCCGTGGATCGAGACGGACGCCGATCCAGCCGACCTGCTTGTCGAGTCGTACGTCAACGGCGAGCGGCGCCAGTCGTCGCGAACGAGCGACATGATCTTTAGCGTCCACGAGATCGTGAGCTTTGTGAGCGGCGTGATGACGCTCGTGCCCGGCGATGTGATCCTGACCGGCACGCCCGCGGGCGTAGGGCCGCTCGCTTCAGGCGACACCGTCGAGGTGCGCATCGAGGGCGTGGGGAGTCTCGTCAACCCGGTTGTGCTGGGCTGATCGCAACCCCGTGCCGCCCGTCTCGCGCGAACAGCCGTTCGGCTATCCACAGGCCCCAAATGTCGGCGCTCCGTGCTATGCTGACCACATCATCTTGTGTTCACCATCGACGGGGGAGCGACACACCGACATGCCCGCGGACCGCTTGAGAACGCCGGAGGTCGACGAGTTGCTCCAAGCGTTCCTCGCGCTCGAAAACGCGGAGGAAACATACGCGTTCCTGCAAGATGTGGCCACAATCAAGGAGATCCAGGACATGGCTCAGCGCTTCCACGTGGCCGCGTTGCTCGCCTCAGGCGAGCACTACAACCACATCCGGGACGTGACGGGTGCCTCGGCCACCACCATCAGCCGGGTGAGCAAGGCGCTGAACTACGGGGCTGACGGATACCGGACCGTACTCGCCCGTCTTCACACCGAAAAGCGGTGACCGCCTCGCTATGTCCTTTGTCCACCTTCACACTCATACCGAGTATTCGCTTCTCGACGGAGCGGCGCGCGTCAACGACCTTGTAAGGGCCGCTGCGGCGTACGGAATGCCCGCGCTCGCCATCACCGACCACGGCGGGATGTACGGCGCGGTTGAGTTCTACCGCGCCGCGAAGGAGGTGGGCGTCAAGCCGGTCATCGGCTGCGAGATCTACTTCACCAAGGGCTCGCGGTTCACCCGCGAAGGCAAGCCCGACCTCTACCACCTGCTTCTTCTCGCCAAGAACGCGACTGGCTACCGCAACCTGATGGCGCTCGTGAGCGAGGCGTCGGTTGGCGGCTTCTACTACAAGCCTCAGGTAGACCTTGAGTTGCTAGAACGGTACGCCGAGGGCCTCATCGGGACAAGCGCGTGCATGAGCGGCATCGTGAGCAAGTCCTTCGAGCTGGGCATGGCTGAGGAGGCTCGCGAGTGGGCGATGCGCTACGCGCGCGTCTTTGCGGATGGGGATTTCTACCTGGAGATCCAAGACCAGGGACTTGCCGCCGACAACGGCGTGACTCAAGCCCAGATCACTCGCGAGACCGCTTCTCTCGCCGCCGAGCTCGGGCTGCCGCTCGTCGCCACCAACGACGTCCACTACACCGCCAAAGAGCACGCTGCGGCTCAAGACCTGCTGCTTTGCATCGGGACCGGCTCGACGCTCGACGCGAAGGGGCGCATGAAGTTCTCGTGCGATGAGTTCTACCTCAAGTCGCCCGGTGAGATGGCCGAGATCATGGCGGCGTACCCGGAAGCGATAGCCAACACGGTAGAGATCGCGAATCGATGCGACGTCGAGATCGAATTTGACCGGCTCGTCTTCCCGCGTTTCGAGGTTCCTGGCACGCACTCGGAAGAGTCGTTCCTTGAGGCCGAGTGCCTCGTGGGCCTCGTGCGCCGCTACGGCGACCCCGTGCCGCCCGAGGCGATGGAGCGCCTTAAGCGCGAGCTTGCGGTCATCAACGGCAAGGGGTATGCCGCGTACTTCCTCATCGTCGCTGACTTTGTGCGGTGGGCAAAGGAGTGCGGGATTGGCGTGGGGCCGGGGCGCGGAAGCGCGGCTGGTTCGATCATCGCCTACGCCCTCGGCGTCACGAGTCTCGATCCCATCGAGCACGGACTGCTCTTCGAGCGCTTCTTGAACCCCGAGCGTGCCGAGATGCCCGATATCGACATCGACTTCGATGACGAGCGCCGCGGCGAGGTCATCGACTACGTCCGCGACAAGTACGGCGAGGACAAGGTCGCGCAGATCATCACGTTTGGCACGATGAAGGCGCGGGCAGCGGTACGCGACGCGGGCCGTGTGCTCGGCTATCCCTACGGGGTGCCCGACAGGATCTCGAAGATGATCGTAGATGACCTCAAAGCGACCATCGACTCCTCGCTCGCGCAAAACCCGGAGTTCAGGGAGGATTACGGCTCTAACCCCGACACCAAGCGCATCGTGGACGCCGCGCGCTCGCTGGAAGGGATCGTGCGTGGCGAGGGCGTGCACGCCGCGGGCGTCGTCATCTGCCGCGACCCGCTCTTCTGGCACACGCCGGTCAAGCGCGACACCAAAGGCGACGCGGTGGTCACGCAGTACGACGGCAACGTCATCGCGGATCTCGGCCTGCTCAAGATGGACTTCCTCGGCCTGCGTACCCTCACCGTCATCGCGCAGGCGGTGCGAAACATCGCCGAAAATCATGGCACCACGATCAAGCCTGACGAGATACCGCTCGACGATGAGCCAACCTTCGAGATGCTCCGCCAGGGAGACACCGTGGGCGTGTTCCAGGTCGAGTCGCCGGGCATGCGGGCGCTGTTGCGCGACATGAAGCCCACCTCATTCGCCGACATTGTCGCGCTGCTGGCGCTGTACCGTCCCGGGCCGCTTGGCTCAGGCATGGTCAAGGACTTCGTCAACCGCAAGCACGGACGCGCGGAGGTCACCTACTACGACGACCGCCTCAAACCGGTTCTCGAGGAGACGTACGGAACTGTCGTCTACCAAGAGCAGGTCATGCGCATCTCCATGGAGATGAGCGGTTTTTCGGCGGCGAAAGCGGACAAGCTGCGCAAGGCGATGGGCAAGAAGGACAAGAAGGTGCTCGACGCGCTCAAAGCCGACTGGGTCGACGGCGCGCGTGCGCAAGGCTACGACCCCAAGCTTGCCGCCCGGATGTGGGAGGACATCGAGAAGTTCGCCGAGTACGCGTTTAACAAGAGCCACTCGGCCGCCTACGGCCTCATCACGATGCAGACCGCCTACCTCAAGGCGCACTATCCTACCGAGTACATGGCGGCGGTGCTCACCTCGTACGCCGGCAAGACCGACAAGATCGTCAAGTACGTCGCGGAGTGCAACCGCGCCGGCATGCGCGTGCTCCCGCCCGACGTCAACTCGTCGGGCCTCGACTTCACCGCCGTGCCGGAGGGCATCCGGTTTGGCCTCGCTGGCATCCGCGGTGTGGGCGCGGGGGTCGTCGAGTGCATCATCGCCGCCCGTGAGGAGGGCGGGGCGTTCACCTCGCTTACAGACTTCTGCACGCGTGTCGACCTGACCGCGCTCAACAAAAAGGCGCTCGACGCGCTCATCAAGGCGGGGGCGTTTGACTCGACAGGTTATACGCGCAAGCACCTCACCTCACTGATGGACGCGTGCGTTGATTCGGCCCTCAGGCGGCAGCGCGATCAGGCGGCCGGACAGGTCTCGATGTTTGACATGTTCACCGCCGAGGAGAGCTCGGGCTTCTCCGATCACGCGCCGCCGCCCAACGGCGACGAGTGGGACAAGAAGCTGCTGCTCGCGTTCGAGAAAGAGATGCTCGGCATATACGTCTCGGACCACCCGCTGCGCGAGATCGCCGACGCGATCGCGCATGCGCGCACGATGAGTCTCGGCGAGATCGACGAGGCGCCAGACGGCGCGACGGGATGGTTCGCTGGCATCGTGACTGGAGTTGCGCGCAAGCCCACCAAGCGAGGCGGAATGATGGCGATACTGACCTTCGAGGACCTCGAAGGGTTCACCGAGGCGGTGCTCTTCCCGCAGGTCCTTGAGAGGGCGGGGATTGTGGCGTCGGTCGACGCGGTCTTGCGGCTCAAGGCAAAGATCGAGAACTCAGATCGCGGTGTGAAGCTCATCGTGCACGAGGTCCAGCCCTTCGACGGGGCCGCGTTCGCGCCCCCTCCGTCCACGGTGGTCGTGCGGGCCTCGGAGGACGTGCTGCAAAACGGGCGCGCGGATCGGCTTCGGCGCATCGTGGAGATGTACCCCGGCCGAGACGCGCTCCTTCTCGAGGTCTGCTGCAATGGCGTGACCAAGACGTTCCAGATGCCCGCCGGGATCGATGCCGGCGCCTCCGGGCTCCACGCTGAACTGATCGAACTCTTTGGGGCGGCGGCGATCAGCGAGCGGTAGTGGGAGGAGGGCGCTGGCGCGAGTATCTGTGCGCGGACACCTGGGCGCTACATCGCTCTAGCACTACAGCACTCTACTGTGATAGAGTGTCGCCCGAGACCGCACACGGCAACTGACGCCGGGAGGAGGAATCGTGCAGCCAATCACACCACGGGGATTTCGCGACGTGCTCCCGCAGGAGGCGGCGGAACGCGCCGTCATCGCCGACACTCTCTCGGGCGTGTTCGACGCATGGAGCTACGGTCGAGTCGAAACACCGGTCGCCGAAGAGTACGAGGTGCTCGCGGCGGGTACCGGCTCGAGCCTGGAAGGACGAGCGTTTCGCCTCTTTGACACTGACGGTGTTCTTCTGTCGCTGCGCCCTGAGATGACGGTGCCGATCGCGCGGCTCGTCTCCTCCCGTCTGCGCGACACGCCCGGGCCGCACCGCCTGAGCTACGTCGCAGACGTCTTTCGCGAGCACGTTTCGCTGCGCGGACAGGCTCGGCAGTTCACCCAGGCCGGAGTCGAGCTCGTGGGAGCGGCTGGTCCCGCCGCGGACGCAGAAGTCCTCACCATGCTCGCCGAGTCTCTCGACGCGACCGGCGCGCTCCGCTACACGATCGCGCTGGGTACGGTCGCGGTCTTGCGCGCCCTCCTCGAGGCGTCCGGCGGGGATGCGCAGTGGCGCTCGGCCGTCCTTGCGGCGGCCCACGAGCGCAATCTCGTGGAGATCGAGCGCCTGGCGGTGAGCGGGGGCATCGAACCCGCTGTGGCCGAGGCCATCCGGACCGTGCCGCGTATCCGGGGTGGCATGGAAGCGATCGAGCGGTGCCGCGCGGTTGCCGGGGAGTGCGGCTGCACCGAGGCGCTCGACGAACTTGGCACTCTGTGGGAGCTTCTCGAGTCGACGGGGGCCGCCGCGCGCGTGACCGTTGATTTTGGAGTGATGCGCTCCTTTGACTACTACACCGGCGTCGTTTTCGAAGTCTTGGCGCCCGGGCTCGGGCTCGCGATAGGCGGGGGTGGCCGCTACGACGCGGTCCTGTCGGTCTACGGCACGCCCGCTCCGGCCGCCGGGTTCGCGCTTGGCATCGAGCGGCTCCACATCGCGCTTGCCGAGCAGGGAGTGAGCATCCCGGTGCGCGGACTCGACACGCTCGTGTGCGGCACCGTTCCCGCCGAGGTCTTCGCGGCGGCGGCGCGGCTGCGCGCTACGGGATTGCGTGTGCGTATCGCCCCGGGGATGTCCGCGCCCGACGCTGTGTGCGCCGCGCGCGCGGCCGGCGCGCGCGAGGTGGTGCTCGCCGAGGGCGGCGAGATCGTGCGCCTCGACGCCGATGCCGATGCCGACGCCGACGCCGACGCCGATGGCGACGGCGCGTGCGCCGAGGTGTTGCCCGCACCGGCTAGCACCCCCGCGCCCGGCGGAGGTGCGCGATGATCGCCAGGAGCGCCGCGCAGCGCTCAGGCCGCATGTGCTTCGCCGTCCCCAAGGGTGCGCTCTTCGACGATTCGCTCCGCGTGCTGAGATCTGCGGGTGTCGACGTCGGGCGGCTTGCCGAAGCGGGCCGCCAGCTCATCGTGACGGCGGGCGAGATCGAGTTCGTGATCGCGAAACCCACCGACATCCCGGCCTACGTCGCCTATGGCGGGGTCGACGTCGGGATCGTTGGCAAGGACACGCTCGTTGAAGCCGGTCTCGCGCTCGTCGAGATGCTCGATCTGGGCTTCGGCGAGTGCAGGTTCGTTGTCGCGGAGCCGTGCGATTCGGAAGCTGAGGTTGCCAGACACTACCGTCACCTCGGCGTCATCCGAGTCGCGACCAAATACCCGCGCATCACCGAGCGGCACTTCGCCGCGAAGGGTGTGCAGGTAGAGATCGTCAAGCTTCACGGCAACATCGAGATCGCACCGCTGATCGGGCTCGCCGATCAGATCGTCGACATCACCGCCACCGGCACGACCCTGCGCGAGAACAACCTGCGTATCGTCGAAGACGTGCTTCCTTCGACCGCGCGCTTTGTCGCCAACCCCGCGAGTCTGCGCACCGATTCCGCCCGGATCACCGATCTGGCCGAGCGTCTCGCCGCCGTGGGGCTAGAATAGAGACGGCGCCTGCCGCCCCGACCTGAAAGGGGTACACCCCGACATGTTGCGAACCATAATCCTTGAACGCGGAAAGCGCCTTGCGGAGTCAGATATCGTGCGCTCCGGGGGTCTGGACGCCGAGGTTCTTGGCGTGGCGGCCAGGATCGTCGAGGCGGTCCGTGAGCGCGGCGAGGCGGCTGTGCGAGAGTACACCGAGAAGTTCGACGGCGCCGTCCTCGATACCCTGCTCGTGACACCTGAGGAGATCGACGCCGCCGTCGCAATGGTGGGCCGCGAGTTCCTCGACGCGATCTCGTTTGCGGCGGGCGCGATAGCCGAGTATCACGAGCGCCAGGTCCCGCACTCGTGGTTCACCACACAGGAGGGCGGCATCTTCCTCGGCCAGAAGGTCACGCCCCTTCGACGCGTGGGATGCTACGTACCCGGAGGCCGCGCGTGCTACCCGTCGAGCGTGCTCATGACGGCGATCCCTGCTCGTGTGGCGGGGGTGGACCAGGTTGTGATGGTCGTGCCGCCGGCACCGGACGGCACCGTCAATCCCTACACGCTCGCGGCGGCCGCGGAGGC
>Ga0207951_100133_pt1 | contig 47324 bp, 40 predicted proteins | sample Subbio12Aug_8Bad_FD_184830 | JGI IMG/M metagenome (GOLD analysis project Ga0207951, IMG submission 184830) | Serpentinite rock and fluid subsurface biosphere microbial communities from McLaughlin Reserve, California, USA - CR12Aug_8Bad (SPAdes) | ecosystem: Environmental > Terrestrial > Deep... | reverse complement strand
TTGCCTTCCTTCTGCTTCTCCAGGAGCTTCCGCTTGCGGGAAATATCCCCGCCATAACACTTTGCTGTCACATCCTTACGAAAGGGAGAGATCGTCGTACGGGAGATGATCTCTCCGCCGATCGCCCCTTGAATCGCTATCTTAAACATCTGTCGGGGAATCTCTTCCTTCAATCTTTCACAGGCCCTGAGGGCTCGGGGACGGGCCTGATCGCGATGGGCAATTTGCGACAGGGCATCCACTTTCTCGCCGTTGACCAGAATGTCCACCAGGACGAGGGTGCTTTCTCTGTAATCAATGACCTCGTAATCAAAAGACCCGTATCCCTGAGTGATGGATTTGAAACGATCGTAAAAATCATAAATCACCTCAGCCAGGGGCATCTCATAAGTCAACTCCACGCGGCCCGGGCCCAGGTAACCAAGCTTTGAGTTTTCCCCTCGCTTCTCCATGCAGAGTTTCATCACGGAGCCGAGATATCTCTCCGGAAAAAGCAGCATGGCGCGAATATAGGGCTCTTCTCCTTTTTCAATGGAAAGAGGATTTGGGTAGTGAGCAGGATTATCGACGAAGATGATGCTTCCATCCTTCAATGTAAACCGATAGCGGACACTCGGAACGGACAGAATGACGGAAAGATCATATTCGCGCTCCACCCTTTCCTGAACGATCTCAAGGTGAAGTAGACCGAGGAATCCGCACCGGAAACCCTGCCCCAGGGCGATGGATGAATCTTTCTGATAGACGAAGGCCGCATCATTCAACAAATATTTTTCAAGGGCAACGGCTAAATCTTCATAGTCTTCCGGAGCGATGGGATAGATCGAAGAGAAAACCACGGGTTTGAATTCCTTAAAACCGGGGAGGGGCTTGTCACAAGGCTGTTCATCGAGTGTGATCGTGTCGCCGATGTGCACATCCGATACGGTCTTGACGCCAGCGAAGATGTAACCCACCTCTCCTGCGGAGATTCGGTCACGTTTTTCTCTGGAGAGCAGAAATCGCCCCACCTCCTCGACCTTATAAGCCGCCTGATTGGACATCAAACGGATAAAATCTCCAGGCTTCACGGTTCCATCAAAGACCCGGCAGTGGATGACCGTTCCACGAAAAGGATCATACTGGGCATCGAAAATCAGGGCAGCGAGCGGTCCTTCGGGATTCCCTTTCGGAGGAGGGATTCTCTTCACAATGGCCTCCAGGATCTCTTCGATCCCTATTCCTTCTTTGGCCGAAGATTTTAGATAGCTGAAGGGGTCAAGTCCCAGCTCCGAGTCGATCTGCTCGATCACCCGGTCCACATCTGCCGTGGGAAGATCGATCTTATTGATGACCGGGATGATTTCCAGATTATTTTCCATGGCCAGATAGAGATTGGCAATCGTCTGAGCCTGCACGCCCTGAGCCGCATCAATCAGAAGAAGCACGCCTTCGCAAGAGGCCAAGGAGCGGGAAACCTCATAAGAAAAATCGACATGACCCGGCGTGTCGATCAGATTCAGGACATACTCCTCTCCGTCTTCGGCATGATAGGGAAGGGCGATGGCCTGGCTCTTGATGGTGATCCCGCGCTCACGCTCGATATCCATATTGTCCAGGATCTGATTTTTAAAGTTTCGTTCATCAACCATGCCGGTATATTGAATGAGCCGGTCTGCAAGGGTTGATTTCCCATGGTCAATGTGCGCGATGATGCTGAAATTTCGTATGTTTTTCATGGATTACATGGAAAATAACCCCCTCACCCCGCCCTCTCCCCCAAGTTTGGGGGAGAGGGAAAGGGTGAGGGGTATTTAAGGAATAGAGGAACCTCTCAGAGAAGTTAAATGCTACTATAACCTATTTTAAACGATTTTTCTTCCAGTCATTGGGAGGAGTGAAGCGGTTGCGAGGCGAAGCCGAAGCAAACCCGGAGATTCCTCTCTTCGCTCGGAACATCCTCAGCAATCCGGCAATCTAACAGTTCCTATAGAAGTTGGAAATAGATTTGGCCAAGAAAGGAAGGTGAAAATACTTTATTATGATCGTTTGCCCCCACATTGAGAGATTTAATAAGTGAATATTTTCAACAATATCCCTACCATATTTTCTAAAATAGGGGAGTGTCCCTCATTTACTTTTCGAAGGCGGAGGCAAAGGGTCTATTGGTAAAGGCGCTTTTCTCTTTCTCCCTTTTTTCCCGCCTTCCCTCTTCTTTCTTTCTCCCTTCTTCTGAAGCCACACCGGGCCGGGGCTGGCTCTGCTTCATGGAAAGGGAGATTCGTCTCCTTCCGGAGTCCACATCGAGCACGGTGACCAATACCTTTTGATGAAGCTTCACGACCTCCACAGGGTTTTTGACGAAACGGTTGGAAAGTTCGCTGATATGGACCAGCCCGTCCTGATGGACGCCGATGTCGACGAAGACGCCGAATGCGGTGATGTTCGTCACAATCCCAGGAAGTTTCATCCCGGGCTTAAGGTCCTCTATCTTTTCAACCCCCTCTGAAAATCTGAAAGCTTCGAACTGCTCACGGGGATCGCGGCCGGGTTTTGAGAGTTCCAGAAGAATATCATTCAACGTCGGAAGGCCCACCTTGTCCGAGACGTATTGTCCGAGGTCGATTTTCTTCCGGAGCTCCTCATTGCTCATCAGGTTCAGCACCGAGTCGCCCAGGTCCTTTGCCATGGCATGGACGATGGGATAGCTCTCCGGATGGACGGCGCTTCGGTCCAGCGGATTCTCTCCATCCCTGATTCGCAAAAAACCCGCAGCCTGCTCAAAGGCTTTGGATCCCAGGCGGGACACCTTCTTCAATTCTTCCCTTGAACGGAATGGACCATGCTCATTTCGGTACTCCACAATCCCCTTTGCCAACTGGGGTCCCAAACCCGAAACATAGGTGAGGAGCTGTTTGCTGGATGTATTGACTTCCACACCCACATGGTTAACACAGCTCGCCACCACATCATCGAGACTGCGCTTCAGGTCTCCCTGGTCCACATCATGCTGGTACTGGCCAACCCCGATCGATTTCGGGTCGATCTTAACCAGTTCCGCCAGAGGATCCATCAGTCTCCGGCCGATGGATACAGCTCCCCGGATGGTTACATCCTGATCAGGGAACTCCTCCCGCGCCGCATCGGATGCTGAATAAACCGATGCGCCGCTCTCGCTGACCATCACCACCTGAATATTTTTGGGAAGATCGAGGCCCCGAATAAAAGTTTCCGTCTCCCGTCCCCCTGTCCCGTTCCCAACAGCAATGGCCTCTACACTAAATCGCCCGCACATCTCAAGAATCTTTGGGCCGGCGCCGGCAGCGCCCTTTTCGGACTGGAGGGGATAAATCGTCTCAGCATGGAGCAGCTTTCCTTGCCGGTCAAGGCAGACCACCTTGCATCCGGTCCGGAAACCGGGATCGATGGCAAGAACATTCCTCTGACCCAGGGGCGGAGCCAGAAGAAGTTGGCGGAGGTTCTCGACAAATACCCGTATCGCCTCCACGTCGGCCCGCTTCTTTGCAGCCATTCGGATCTCGGTTTCCATCGAAGAAGAAAGAAGTCTCTTGTAGCCGTCATGTACGGCCATCCTGACCTGCCCGGAAGCAGGTCCTCCGCCCTTAATAAAAAGACCATCGAGGAGGCTGAGGGCTTCTTCTTCCGGAGGCAAGACCCGGAGCGTGAGAAAACCCTCTTTTTCTCCTCGCCTCATGGCAAGAATCCTGTGGGAAGGGGCTGCGTTCACAGGTTCTTCCCAGTCAAAGTAATCCTTGTACTTGATTCCTTCGGCCTCCTTGTCCGGGATGACCTTTGACTTAAAAACAGCCTTCGAGGAATAGAGATCACGCATCCTGGCCCGGGCTGTTTCATCTTCATTCACCCATTCAGCGATGATATCACGGGCTCCTGCGAGTGCTTCTTCTGCGGAGTTCACCCCTTTCTCAGGATCGACGAAAGAGGCGGCTTCAGCAACCGGATCCATATCCTCCTGGACAAAGAGACGCTGGGCCAGGGGCTCCAGCCCTTTTTCCCTGGCGATCGTTGCCCGGGTCCGCCGTTTGGGGCGGTAAGGAAGATAGAGATCCTCCAGGACAGCCATCGTCTCCGCCCGGAGAATCTTTTCTCTTAATTCATCCGTGAGTTGCCCCCGTTCCTCTAACGATTTGAGGATGGTCTCGCACCGTTTGTCCAGTTCCTCAAGTTGGTTGAGTCGGTCGCGAACCGCTGTTATGGCAACCTCGTCCAGAGAACCCGTGGTTTCCTTCCGGTAACGGGCGATAAAGGGAACCGTGGCGCCTTCTTTTAAGAGTTCGGCCGTGGCCTGGACCTGTCCGGCCTTTAGACCCAGCTCTTGTGAAATCTTTTGAAAATGGGGCTGATTCATAACGGGATTAATATAAACCATATCGAGGAGGATTGAAAGAATGGATTAAAAAAAATTAGGGATGTAAACCCCGTTAGAAATTCCAGTCGTTACGACTCGAAACCGAGCGGGGCCTTCGCCGCGCCGAAGTGGCTCCGGCCACGCAGGCGGGGTATTATTTCTAACGGGATAAAAAGGGCGAGGGTTCTGTTCTTAATTATGGAAGAAGAGCCTTAATAACAGCGATGATGATTCCCCGGAAAAAACTGATGAAAGGGTTGAGCAGGCCGAGGAAGAGGAGACCGACGATGATGAAGAATCCATAGGGCTCGATGCGAGCGAGGAAATAACGGATCTCTGCCGGCGCGAAACCCATGAGAATTTTTGAACCATCCAGTGGGGGAACGGGAATGAGATTGAGGGCTGCAAGGGTGATATTGATATGGACAAGCGTGTAAACGATAACAGCGGATGTCCCGAACGGAGGCAACCCCAGAAGTCTGTGAACAAGCAATGCTCCGAAAGCTACCAGGATATTGGCAAGGATTCCGGCTGATGATACAAAGATGAGCCCTTTTCGCCGGTTCGGGATCTTATTGAGATTGACCGGAACGGGTTTTGCCCATCCAAAACCTGCGATAAAGAGCATGAGCGTCCCGATGGGGTCGAGATGCTTGAGCGGATTGAGACTCAATCTGCCCATCCATTTTGCTGTCGGGTCCCCCATCCGATAAGCCACCCACCCATGGGCCACTTCATGGATCACCACGGAATAGAGGAGCGGTATGATGAGAAGCAAAAAAGCGATTGGATCGCTCATCAACAATTTCAAAAGTCCCATTTATTCCCTTTCTTTCTCACTCTGCCACAACGAAATGAGACAGCATTCTGCTTAAGCGTTTCATGAGACCCTGTGCCGATAGCTGAGGCAAAAACCGTCATCCATCGTCACACTTAGAATCACCGTGTCAAAGTCAGGGTGTTTCTGGATCATATCGAGATAATCCTTCATGGAATGGGCGTGCCGGATGGCGTTATGGACCGCAAGGATGCCTCCAGGAACGAGTTTCTTCGGGAAGAGTTTGTTAAAGTAGTCCATCTGCCCCTCTTTGTCAGCATCGAGGAAGACGAAATCAAAGGGTCCTTCGAGTTTTGTCACTTCTACATGGGCGTCTCCCCTGATGGAGGTAATCCGTTGGGATAACCCTGCCTCATTCACATGCTTGCGCGCCAGGTTGTATCGTTCCTTGTCAATTTCGATGGTGGTTAGTTTGCCGCCTGTCTCCTCAAGGCCGAGCCCGATCCAGATTGCCGAAAATCCATGTGAAGTGCCCACTTCCAGGACATTCCTTGAGCGGGTTGCCTTAATGATGAAATAAAGAAGCTCGCCGTCCTTTTGTGGCACGCTCCAAAACCGGGATCCTTTGGAGTCCATCTCGTCGAGCAATCGCCGGATATGAGGAGCCTCACGTTTGATCCGCTTCGAACCGCCTTCTGTGGCGTTGGCAATCTGGGATGGGAGATGGATTGCCACAGTGAAGAGGCTCAGGGCCTCCCCCGTAGTTTTGAGAAACTCTCGACGACCGAATGACTGACCGGCTTTCATGAGATCTCCTCTAATGATGTTGCCTCTTCCTAACCTGGCATAGCCAGAAACAAAGAAGTTTTGGGGGTATCAAAAATCCGAAATCCCTGCCTAACGGCAGGCAGGCAAATAACGACACCCGAAAGGAAATCGGGGAACCAGGATGCAGAGCATCAGACCATCAGGTTGCCAGGGAGATTCAAAGGAAAAAGAATGACTTCACCTGATGTCCTTATCTCCTGATACCCACAACCTGATGCCCTGATCTTCTGGTGACCCTGAGAGCGTGATTCAAATTTAAATTCGCTTGGTCGATAAAATTTTTGTTGCCATTTCGCGCACAATTTCATTCATAATGAATTAATAACTCAAACACTTTGACACTTCAACCCTTATCCCCCCTCAATCTTAAACTTAACCTATCACGCCCGGACCAATCTCATTGATGTCCAATACCGTCGAAGACTCAACCGGAGAATAGAGGAGGCCGTTGCTATAAGGATTCTCTGGATAGAATAAATTTTAACGGAATCGTAAAAAGTCGTCATTCCCGTGCTTGCGCGCCGTAGCGCTTCAGCGCGCAGGCAGGCGCCGAGGGGAGGGGAGATTTTTTAGGGGGCCAAAATGTTAGAGATAAATTCTCAGATTTTACTGTGTAAGTATCTAACTACATGAAAATATCCCGATAAGAACGGGACTTGCGCAGAAGGAATGACAGATAATAGGCTTTTCAGACTTTTTACGATACCATCAATATTGATAGTCTCGTACAAAGTCGTCTCACCGGTGAAAACCGGTGTCCAGTGTTTTTATAAGTGCTTGAGATTACTGGATTCCGGCTTTCGCCGGAATGACGATCGTTAGGATTTTTCGACTTTTTACGATACCATCAATATTGAGATCCGTTAAATTTCCTCTTGAGCGTAAGTTTCGAAAAACAACTCCAGTTGGGCGATCTGCTGATCGGTGAGGGATTCAAATTTTACTCCACAGCGTTTGGTGATCAATCGAATGGCGAGCAAGTCATATTCGGGAGGTGTTTGAAGTGGTTTGTCATAAACTATTCTGCAAGGGACCTTAGGCAGGTTGATATCATTTATCCATAGGACCAGACTTTTTCTTGAATCCCCTTCGGTTAAGTCTTCCTCGTAGATATGCTCAAAAGATAATCCTCCCAGACCGATGTCTTTAACTTTGCCAATCCTGTTGAATCCATTCTGGAGGGCTACGATGGCCTTATTTTCGAAAACGAATCGGGGGTATTTTCTTCTTTCCATTCTTATGTCGCTTCACGCCTGCTCGTGGAGTTATAAATAGCTCGGATAGCTTGTGCCTGATTCAATTTCAATTCTATTCTCTTCTCCACGCCGTGTCAATAAAAATCGTTAGGTGGCGGTTTTATTCATGATGCCTGGAAAATTGACACCCGGCATTATTGAATCATATAATAGGTTTTATTCAAAAATAGATATAATCAACGGGATGATGTTTGAAAAACGGACCTACCGAAACGCCGTCAGGACCGATGACCTTGTTCAATTCGAGGTCATCGTCAAGGAGACCGACCTCCTGATCCGTGCGGAGAAGGATCTCTCCCGCGAGGCGAAGGAGTCGGCGCTTAAATACCGAAACCAACTTAAAACCTATATAGCCATAAATCCTGAATTCGAGAGAAGCCTCATCCCTGTCCAGGAGATCTCTCATGTTCCGGAGATCATCCGGGAGATGATCCGGACCTCCGGCCTGGCCGGAGTCGGCCCTATGGCGGCCGTCGCCGGAGCCATGGCCCAGTCGGTTTCAAAGGATCTGCTCCATTTCTCATACGAGGTGATCGTCGAAAACGGAGGGGATATCTATCTGGCCACCTCAAAGAAGAGGATCGTCGGAATCTATGCAGGTCCTTCTCCGCTCAGCATGAAGATCGGGATCGTGATCGAACCCAAAGAAACTCCCCTCGGCATCTGCACCTCTTCAGGAACGGTTGGCCATTCTCTCAGTTTCGGGAAAGCGGATGCGGTCTGTGTCCTCTCAAAATCCGCAGCCCTTGCCGATGCGGCAGCCACTGCTGTTGGAAATAGCGTCCGGGAGAAGAATGACATCGAACGGGGATTGGAGAGAGGAAAAGAGATCGAAGGAGTATCTGGAGTATTGATCATCGTAGGAGAAAAGATGGGCGCCTGGGGAGATATCAAACTGATTAGACTTTGAGAAGATGAAGACGGTCGCTGTTGCCACTCTTGGATGTAAAGTGAACCAGTATGAATCGGAAGCCCTTATGGCTGATCTGGAGGAGAAGGGCTATTGCCTTGTCCCTTTTGAATCCGGGGCGGATATCACGGTTGTCAATACCTGTACGGTCACCCACCGGGCTGATTTCGACTCAAGGCAGATGGTCAGAAAAGCCCTTCGAAACAATCCGGATTCATTGGTCATCGTGACCGGATGTTACTCACAGGTGGCGCCGGAAAGTTTTGTTCAAATGGAAGGAGTCAAATATCTCCTTGGCAATAGGGAGAAGTTTCAGATTCCGGGCCTTCTTCCGCTGATGGAAAAAGGCGAACTTCCATCGGTACAGGTAAGCGATATAAGGAATGAGAAGACTTTTACGGAAACTTCTGTCCATACGTTTCATCGCCACACCCGCGCCTTTCTCAAAATCCAGGATGGATGCAATGGGCGCTGCTCTTACTGCATCGTCCCCCATGCGAGAGGGCCTTCGAGAAGCCTGCCTCCGGAAAGGGTTATCGGACACCTCAGAACCCTGAAAGAGAGAAACTTTAAAGAGGTTGTGCTCACCGGCATTCACATTGGCTCCTACGGATGGGACCTTCAGCCCTCCTTCTCCATGGAGAGATTGCTTCATCAGATCGAGATCGAAGATACCCCTCATCGGATTCGACTCAGTTCGATTGAACCTCTTGATTTCTCACCTGGCCTCATTTCCCTCCTCTCGCAATCAACAAAAGTATGTCCCCACCTCCACATCCCCATCCAGAGCGGAGACGACGAGATTTTAAGAAGGATGAACAGAGATTATGATCATTTTTCCCTCCGCGACCTGATTCATGAATTGCACCAGAGCATTCCGGAGGTCTCAATGGGTGCGGATGTAATCATCGGGTTTCCTGGAGAGACCGAAGAGAGGTTCGAAAACACTTACACATTGATTGAGTCCCTTCCCATTTCTTATCTTCATGTCTTCCCTTTTTCAAGAAGAAAAGGGACGGTTGCGGCCCAATTAGATCAACAGACCGATGCAAAGGAGATCAGGCAGAGGGCAGAGTGGATGAGGGAATTAGGAAGACAGAAACGGCGCTCATTCTACAGCCGGTTTTTCCATCAGACGTTGAGCGTCCTGGTGGAAGATCGAAGGGAGAAAGGGACAGGGAGATGGAGGGGGTTTTCACGCAACTACATTCCTGTTCATCTTTCGGATGGAAACGATTTGAATCTGGCCAATCAGGAGCAGAAGGTCGTCGTAACGGAATTAAACGATCAGGGAGTCATCGGCAAAGTAGTGGAGGATTTGCATGGATGAGGAGAGGTTGGTCTCTTTAAGGGAGCTGGAAGAACGGTTGGGTTATCAATTTAAGGAGACCGTGTGGCTGGATCGGGCGCTCACGCACACGTCATTCATCCATCAGACCAACACTCCGAACAAGGTTTCGAATGAAGTTCTCGAATTCCTCGGCGACGCGGTTCTTAACCTTGCCGTGAGCCACCTTCTTCTTAAGGAATTTCCAGAGGCCCAGGAAGGCACGCTCTCCATGTGGAGGTCCCATCTTGTCAAGCGAAGCTCTCTGGCCTTTTTTTCGAAACAACTTCGGTTGGATCAATATCTCCTTTTTGGAAAGAGCGAGATCCTGGATGGGGGGGCGAAAAAAGCATCGATTCTGGCCAATGCCTATGAAGCCGTGATCGGAGCCATCTACATGGATTCGGGATATGATCAAGCCCTGGACATCGTTCGGAACCACCTTGAACCTTATTTGGGATCGGATAACTTTCCATTCCTTTCCAATGATTACAAAAGCCTTCTTCAAAAATTTTCCCAGAAGGCTGATGGACTTACCCCCCAATATCATGTCCTTAAGGAGTCTGGACCCGAACATGAAAAACAGTTTCAGGCCTCGGTGATGATCGGAGAGGAGATCAAAGGGACAGGTTGGGGAGGAAGCAAGAAACAGGCTGAACAGGAAGCCGCCCGAAACGCTCTATGGAAGCTCGAAATTCAAAGCGTGGGTGAAGCATCCCCCAGGGAACCATCCGAAAAAAATCCGAATGACCAAAATACCAATGACCCAAGCGAATAGGGTTTCGAGCCCCCCTTCCCTCTCCCCGCTGGGGAGAGGGGCAGCGTGAGGGGAGATTTTAAATATTTGGTTAGGATTTCAAGTATGACTCCACTCATCATCCCTGTCTTCCTTCCCCACCTGGGTTGTCGCGAGCGCTGTCTCTTCTGCAACCAGAGAACAATCACTAAAAAGGTTCCTTCTCCTCAATCGGTCCGAGAGTTCATCGAAATCTCTCTTGAGCATTTCCCCTCCCACCAAGCGGAACGAGAGAAACAGGTTGCCTTCTATGGAGGGAGTTTCACGGCAATGAGTTTGGAAGATCAGGTTTCTTATCTGAAAGAGGTTCAACCTTTTCTCTCTTCAGGCCGGATTAACTCGATTCGTCTCTCCACCCGGCCCGATGCCCTGAATGGAGAGACGCTTGCAACGCTCAAAGAATATGGGGTGAAGATCGTCGAGGTCGGGGTCCAGTCAATGCTCGATGAGGTTCTCCTCCTGTCGAAGAGAGGCCATGACGCAGAAGACTCTGCCGCTGCGATTTTACGATTAAAACAATGGGGATTTGAGGTGGGCGTTCACCTGATGATCGGCCTTCGGGGTGATACCTGCGATTATTTTCTGTGGTCTCTTGATCAGATGATTGCCCTCCGACCTGATTTTGTAAGAATTCATCCCACGCTGGTGCTCAAAGGTGCTTCACTTGAAGAGATCTGGAAATCGGGAGGATATTCTCCCTTGACGATGGATGAAGCAGTAGCATGGCTGAAGAAGGGAATTCTTAAGCTGGAGAGAGCTTCCATCCCTATTGCACGGATTGGTCTTCAGCCGGGAAAAGAGTTAGAGGAACATCTCCTGGCCGGTCCCTTTCATCCTGCCCTTCATCAACTTGTCGACTCAGCCATCTTTTATGATATGGCCAAAGACCTGCTTCGGAAGTATCCGAATGGGCCCAAACCTGTTTTCGTCTGCCATCCAAAGGATCTCTCAAATCTGAAGGGGCAGAGGAATGAGAATATCCTGAGGCTAAAAAAACGGTTCAAGCTCAGCGATATTTTTATTTTCAGCAGCAAAGATGTTGGAAGAGGGGGGCTCGCACTTCAAACCAGAGGGGGAGAGGTTTTAATTGATAGAAAGTTGCTTGATTAAATATTTTTCTTCTCACTTACGCTGTTGCTGTTCGGGGCTGTTCGGGTCGGACCAAGCCAATTTATTGATTTTCAATCAGATGTCTCCTGATAGAATGTATTTTTTAGTCTTAAACCTCCATTTCCAGGGCAAAAAATAAGGTTATCTCTAAAAATGTCATTCCTGCCCCGATTTCCATCGGGATAAACTCCAGCAGAAATCCATAAGTTTTTGACATTACTGGACTCATGCCGGAGTTTATCCCGTACTTGATACGGGTCGGGAGTGACAAATTGGGAATTATTAGAGGGTCCCTTTAAGTTCAAAAAAGCAATTCTAAGACCAAAAAAACAAGCATTAATTCGCCATTTGCTCATTATGGCAAATAGTTACCATGGTCCGATCCACCACTCTGCCCTTTTTGGTTCAACTACCAAGTTGTTTTAGAACCAACGTCCCCTCAACCCCTTTCCGAAATCCGCATTCCGCAATCTAAAATTTTATTTAGAACCAGTCCACTTCCCTTTCAGTTGGTGGAGAGGAAATTGATGGGTGTAGGGGACAAAGGCCAAACTGACTTCTCCCTGTTCAAGAACCTTTCCCAGAACCTCTTCGATCTCTTTCAGCGGGGCCAGGTCAAAACCCACTGCCTCATTGCTCTTCCAGTCGAGGATCCAGATCTTCATCAACACCCTGGAAGGATCGCCCACGGCCTTGACCGCCTTCTGTGCGGCTTCGGCCATCAGATCTATCGACTCTTTCAATTCGATATTTCTGCCCTTCATCGCTTGCCGGTGATAGGCCATGACGGCATAGTAGTCGAATCCCTTCTCAAGGACCTCCGGCAGGGCCTGTGAGAACCAGGCGATGCCATTGGTATCGTTCAGTACGGCTTCAAAATAGAGATTGACCGCAAACTGCAGCTTCGGATTGGATTCCCTTGCCGCCGCAACCAGCCGCCTGCCCACCTCCATCAGATACCGGTTCTTCCAATTCGCCCAGGTCCAGAACTGGTCGGTATATCCCTTCACATAATATTTTCCGGAATCTGATTTATAAGGCTCAATATAGAAGATGTCCGGATGGGGGGAATACCCGAAATCTTTTAAAAAGGCTTTGTTTGCCTCGACGCTGAAGTCCTCATTGTGCCTAAGGATCAGATCATCCTGAAACAGGATTCCATCAATCGGATAACGGCCGAGGTCACGAAAAATGCCCTCGAGCCGCTGGAGGACATCGGAATGAAACAGGTTAAACCCCTTCCCGATCTCCATCTTCTTCGTTTCGAAATTATAGATTCTGGATCGATAACTGGTATGTTTCTCGGCGCCGTAGGTCGCATGACGCGTCGTCATCCAGGCAAAAAGTTCAAGTCCGTTTCGGTGTACGATTTCCGCTATCTCCCCTAAAATATCATCGATGATCAGGGCATGTTCGGTCTTGAAGAAGACCCCTTCCTCATGGCGGGCCTTCACAAATTTATACATCCGGTCCCCTTTATTCTGAAAGACCCTGAAGATGAGCGTGTCCACGCCCGCATCCTTCAACTCCTTGATCCTCTTCTCCACTTCAACGAAGTTCTTTCCGTCTAAATACGAAATCTGAGCGCAGACCCGCCTCTTCGCCTTTTTTGCCTCGGAAACGATTCCGGTTGCAGGCTTCTCCGAAAGAACGTTTACTTTCTCCTTGACCGGGGCTTTTGCTTCTTCCTTCTTCGCCACCTCTACCTTCTTGGGCTCCTCAATAACTTTCCGGACATCCTCTTTTTTGGATTCTTCAACGATTTTCAAAACCTCTGCCTTTTTCGGTTCCACTTGAGCAGGTTTTACTTCCACCATTGTTCCGCCGATCTCCTTCTTCGGCCTGACCTTCTCCCTCGCCGCCCTCAATCCCTGCTCTGATTCTCTCGTGCGGTCTCCCTCCGGAAAGGTCTTGAGATAGTATTCGAACTTCTGAATGGCCTCCTCATACTTTTCCATCCTCAGAAAGGACTGTCCCATCATATGGTGGGAATAGGAGACCAATCTGCTGGCGGGAAAGGATTGGATCAATTTTGAAAACCCTTCGATGGCATCCTGATATCTACTTTTATAAAATTGTTCCATGGCAAAACCATAAACCCCCCCTGAGCCGGCGGGTTTCTCCTGCCCCTGGACAGGAGAGATAGATAGAAAAACAAAGACGATCAAAAATGATCCGATGCCCCACTTCCTCATAAAAACCTCTTATCAAAACTCATTTTAAATTGCAAAATTAACAATTAGCATTTTCCCCCTCACCCCCTCCCTCTCCCCCGCTGGGGAGAGGGGAAGGGTGAGGGGATTGATTTTTTAAAAAAGCTTATCGATGGCCTCCCCGGCGGTCCTCACGCCAATCAATTCGATCCCTTTCATCCCTTTTACCTTCTCCTGATTCGGCTTGGGCAGAAGGATTCGCTTAAATCCCAATCGCGCTGCTTCCTTCACCCTCACCTCCGGTTGGCTCACTCCCCTCACCTCGCCTCCCAGTCCCACTTCTCCAAAAACGGCCAATTCAGGATCGATCACTTTATCTTGAAAACTTGACGATATGGCAGCGATCACGCCTAAATCGGCGCCGGGTTCCTCCACCTTCATCCCCCCGGCAATATTAAGAAAGATGTCTTGATTGTTAAGGTGGACCCCCAGCCTCTTTTCCATCACCGCCACGAGAAGCGAAACCCGGTTGGCATCCACTCCCTGAGCTGTTCTCCGGGGAACGCCGAAGTTTGTTGGAACGACCAGGGCCTGAAGCTCGATGAGAATAGGCCTTGAGCCTTCGATGCTCGGCATCACCACTGAACCTGAAGCGGGTTGAGTCCTCCCTGAAAGAAAGAACTCAGAAGGGCTGAGCACCTCCACCAGTCCTGAACCCTTCATTTCAAAAACCCCGATCTCATTGGTGGAACCGAAACGGTTTTTAACAGCCCTCAAAATCCGGAAGGCGTGATTGGCTTCCCCTTCGATATAGAGAACGGTGTCCACCATGTGCTCCAGAACCTTTGGCCCTGCGATAAAACCCTCTTTGGTCACATGGCCGATGAGAAAGATGGGGATCGAGAGGCGCTTTGCCAGATAGAGCAATCGACTGGAGGCCTCCCTGACTTGAGTGATCGATCCGGGCGTCGAAGGAAGTTCAGAGGAATAAATGGTCTGAATCGAATCGACCACAACGGTCGAAGGTCTGAGCGACTGGATATCCTGGAGAATTTTTTCTAAGGAGGTCTCAGAAACCACAAAGAGGCGCTCTGAGGAAACTCCCAATCGGTCAGCCCTCATCTTCGACTGCTGAAGCGACTCCTCTCCGGAGATGTAAAGGACTTTTTTCCCCTTCGATGCCAAACAGTTCATCACCTGAAGGAGAAGGGTGGATTTGCCAATTCCCGGATCGCCCCCGACCAGGATCACGGATCCGAAAACGATTCCTCCCCCCAGGACACGGTCGAATTCACCGATGCCGATCTGAAATCTTCCTTTCTCTTCAGCAACAATCTCAGTGACAGGGGTTGGAGCGGCCTCGCTCTCAAAACCCAGAATGTCTCGCTCAGGAGTTCTCTCTTCAATCACCCGTTCTTCAACAAAGGTGTTCCATTCCTGACACCCCGGGCACCTCCCCAACCATTTCGGAGCCTGATACCCGCAGGACTGGCAGACAAATTGAGTTTTGGATTTGGCCATAAGATGAAAGTCTTTAGTTCAAGGGCTATGGCAAAGAAGCCCATTTCGGAAAAGGGTTATGTCTAAAATTTCTTAAGGGAACCAACGTTTGTCGTTGTCGAAGCTCGTATCGAGGCTCGCATGTGGATTCTGGATACTCGAACTTCTAGTTTCAAGTCTCTTGCTTCGATACCAGCATCGTCACCCATAACCGTTCGACTATTAATCAAAATGGGCTTCCTAGCCTTAACCTCATCACCAATTAGTATTATTTAAATCAGGGGCATTGTAGCAAAAAGGACTCATGAGGTCAAAAAATAAGAGAGGTGAATCAATATCTGAACAGAGCCGCTCCCCAGGTTAAGCCGGCGCCGAAAGAATTGACCAGGACAAGATCGCCCTTTCGGATCTGTCCGCTTCGAACCCCTTCATCGAGGGCAACGGGGATAGAAGCGGCAGAGGTGTTGCCATACTTATGGACAGTCATGATCACTTTTTCTGATGGAAACTCCAACCGCTCCGCCACAACCTCCATAATCCGGATATTGGCCTGATGGGGGATGAACCAGTCTATTTCACCGCTTGTGATCCCCTGCGATGACATGATCTTATGGGCCGAACTGACCAGAGTGCGGACCGCATGTTTGAAGACATCATTTCCCTGCATCTTCAGATAATGGAGGCCTTCTTGCAAGACTTCTTGGGAGGGGGGTCTTCTCGACCCTCCGGCGGGCACATGGATAAGTTGCCAGAGATCTCCGTCGGACTGAATATCTGTGGCCAGGATCTCTCCGTCGTCCTTTCCATTGGAATGTCCGAGGACGACCGCTCCTGCTCCATCCCCAAAAAGGATGCAGGTGGACCGGTCTTTATAATCGAGCCGATTCGAAACAATCTCGCCTCCCACCACCAGGGCCTTGCTATAGGAGCCGTCCTGCATAAATTTCTGTGCCACCGCCAGCCCATAGATGAATCCCGGACAGGCTGCATTGATATCGAAAGCCACTGCATTCTTTGCTCCAAGCCGGTGCTGGATGATACAGCCGGCCGATGGGCTGAGCATGTCAGCCGTCGAGGTGCCTATGACGATCAGATCGAGTTCCTCAGGGAAAATCCCCGCCGCTTTGAGGGCTGTTTCAGAAGCAGGAGCGGCGAGATCTGAGAGAGCCTGACCCTTCTCCACTATCCGGCGTTCCTTGATTCCTGTTCGGGTGGTAATCCATTCATCACTCGTATCGATGATCTTTTCAAAATAAGAATTCGGAATAACCCGCTCCGGGACACAGGAACCCGTCCCTTTAATGGCAATCTTTTTCAAGAGATATCCTTTCTTCTGAATGCTTATTTCCCCACCCCCATCGGGATTATTACAAACGCATTAGATCAGGTGTTAATCAACAAACACCAAATTCCAAACATCAAATAACAACCAATAATCAATTTTCCAAACATGCTGTTTTGGGGTTATTGGAATTTTGAATTTATTTGGTTATTGGGATTTGGTTAATGGTGATTTATTGATTCTCTGCCGACTTATATATCCCATTCTCCCTAAATATTCCAGCATTCCGAAAAAATTCTCACCGCAGGGTATGCCGCTTGAAAAAACCCCATATCACCTTATTGTTTCCCTAAATCTTTTTGATCAAGACATTCCCGGGCGCTTTTTCGACGACTTCGGAGATATTTTGTAAATAGTTGGAGATATTCTCTTCCTTATCCGATTGAGAAACAGTGTCATAGGGAATTCCACGCCGCTCGTAGGCATCGAGCACCTCTTTTACGGTAAGGTTTTCTATCGTCCGCCCGGGTTGAAAAACAACCTGATCTTTAGTTCCGCTTGTTATTTCAACGACAAGCCCAACATCGATCAATTCTTGAAGGAGCTGCCGCACAAAGCGAACCGGAATTTCCAACTGCTCTGCAATCTCTATGGCGTTTAATGCTTTTTCTCCTTGAGAAAACTTCTTGGTCACTAAGTGAAATATCTGTTTTTCGATCAGTTTTTCAAGACCGAAACCTTTAGAAATTGCAAATGCCACGGCGATCACAGGAACGATATTGAGCAAGGAATAATAGGTCAACACGGAAGCCGTCTTTTGACAGTGATCTCTTAAAAATCCTCGGGAGGCCAGGATGATCACGCGCAGATATTTAACGAAAAAGGCTTTGATGGGATGCAAATCTTTTAATCGGATTTCCCAGATACCGGTATTAATGAAATGGATGATTTGTGAAAGCATTGCCGTTCTCCCTTTCCGTCCCTTCTTGTTCAAACCGCTTTCAGTTCAGAAGTGCATTGTGGGCAGCGGGTTGCTTTTATTGGAATCGAGGAGAAACAATACGTGCACTCTTTGGTCGTTGGTACAGGAGGGGGAGCTTCTTCTTGGCGACTCTCCCTATTAATAGTCCGAACAAGGAGAAACACGGCAAAGGCAACCGCTCCATCCCGTTTCCGGGGCTTCCTCGCTACTATGGGTGCTCTGAATCCGCCCGACGGGCTCTTCGTCTCGTATCCGACAATGAACACCCACCTTGCTTCGGACAGGTCTCCCTGCTTCACATGACACGACCTTCCATGCATTCCGTCACCAAACACCTGACGCACCCTATCATCGCTTCTCCGCTGCCCGCCCAGCGTGACAGGCTCCCTGGTCTTCTCTCCAGGTCTGGACTTCGCCTTGAATCCGCAGGCTCGTCGCTACGCACGGCCGAATCGTGTTTGTTATCCTACGGACTGCATGTTCGCCTCCGGTTGCTCCCCCCCCGCCTCACAGCGACGCAGTTACCTTTGGCTACCAGGAGCGAGCATCTCCTGGAAGAGGACTTTCACCTCTCAGATCGCACCTGCTTGCAGGCGCACGGATTCCCGTTTTCACGGGAATGACAACTTGGGCGATACACCAAAGGTCTCTTTTTAAAGAGCTAAAGCGTTACCCCTTTTTTAATTCTTCCGCATGATGTGACTGACTGCTTTTTCGAGGCCGTCGAGGGTAAGTTCGAACATGGGAAAGATTTCCTGGATATGGAGAATCGTCCTTGTGTATGCCCATTCCACGGGAGGCACAGGATTGAGCCAGACAGAGTGAGGAAAGGTTTTGACAATGAACTCGAGTCTCATATAACTCGGTTTTCCTGACCGCTCTCCCACATAGATCGAACCGTCCGTTGAGAGTAGTTCATAAGGAGCCATACTCGCATCCCCGATGATGATGAACCTCGTCTCGGGATCGAGGCGAATCAGTTCATCCAGAGGAAATGGTTTCGACCGTCTATGAGGATCTTCCCAGAGGTGGTCATAAATCGTGTTGTGAAAAAAGAAGGTTTTAAGTTCTTTGAACTGTGACCGGGCATAGTTGAAAAGGGTCTGCACGAGTCCGATATAGGGGTCCATGGACCATCCGCCATTGTCGATCGCCAGGATCACCTTTAGCCGGTCTCTAAGGCTTTGATCGAATACGATCTCGATCTCCCCCGCATTTTTCATCGTCTCGTAGATCGTCTCGTCGATATTGACCCTGTCCTTCGGGCCATGAGGAACCATGTTTCTCAATCTCTTGAGGGCCTCTCCCATCTGAGATTCGGTGAGCGGACCCTCCTGGGAGTAGTCGCGGTACCTTCGCTCCATCGCCACTTTGACGGCTGACTTATTCCTGGAGATCCCTCCGACCCGCATCCCGCCGGGATGATATCCCGAATGGCCTACCGGAGAAGTCCCCCCTGTCCCGATCCATTTTCCCCCGCCGTGGTGGGCTTCGGTCTGTTCCTTTAATCGGTCGAGAAAATACTGAAGGAGCTCCTCGGGAGTCAATTTACTTAAATCTTCCTCCTTGATTCCGAGGAGATCCGCCAACTCTCTTGGATTTTTCAACCATTCTTCGAGAAGGGCGCGGGCCACCTCGGAGATTTCGACGGCCTCCGATTCTTTTAACGCAACCCCCTGAAAGCGATGGGCAAAGACCTGATCGTAAAGATCGAAATATCTCTCGCTCTTTACGAGAATCGACCGGGCGGCCGTATAGAAGTCATCCACGGAATTGACCAGCCCCATATTCAAGGCCTTTTGAAGCCTTAAGAAAGAGGTGGGGGAGACCGGAATGCCCACTTTTTTGAGTAAGTAGAAGAAATCAACGAACATACGCGTTTAAAATCCGAAGTCTTATAGTCTGATAGTCGCATAGTCATATCATTTGCCCACAGTCTACAAGATTAATGACTATGAGACTAAATGACTATTTGACTATGCGACCTTCTTTATGCTCTGAAACGACCGACGGCATTCTGGGCCACGGCATAATCGGGACTTTTCTTGTAGAGAATGCCGAGATAGGGGACCTCTCCCTTGACCAGATCCTTCACCCGGAAATCGGGATCCGATCTCAACGCCCTGATCCAGTTGATCAGCTCTCTGGTCGCCGGTTTCTTCTCAATGCTCTTGATCTCTCTGAGGCGGTAAAATGTCCTGACAGCGCTTTCCATCAACTCTTTGTCGATATCGGAGAAATGGACTGCAACGATCCTTCTCATCATGTCAGGCTCCGGAAAAGCGATGTGATGGAAATTGCATCGTCCCAGAAATGGGTCGGAGAGATCTTTCTTGGCATTGGAGGTAATAATGATGACCGGTCGGTTTTTCGCCCGAATGGTTTTATCGATCTCAATGATATCGAATTCCATCTGGTCGAGCACATCGAGCATGTCGTCCTGAAAGTCGGTGTCGGCCTTGTCGATCTCATCGATTAAGAGGACCACCTTCTCTTCGGAGTTAAAACCCTGTCCGATCTTGCCCATCCGGATATACTCTTCAATATTGCTGACATCCCTTTTGGAATCTCCGAAGCGGCTGTCGTTGAGCCGGGTGAGAGTATCGTACTGATAGAGGGCGTCAATGAGCTTCATGCTCGACTTGACATTTAGGACGATGAGCCTCAACTGAAGGGCTTCGGCAATGGCATGAGCGAGCATGGTCTTGCCTGTTCCAGGCTCCCCTTTGAGCAGAAGGGGCATTTCAAGGGCGATGGATATGTTGACGATTTTTGCCAGTTCCTCATCGAGGACATACTTTGAACCGCCGGTAAATGTTCTGTTTTGAATTGCTTTGTTCATCTTTTCTGCTCCTTTTCGGATTCGATCCTGTGAAAATTTGTACTAACCATCATAACCATTCTTGTTCTATGTTTCAACCCAACTTCTATAAATCCGCAATCCGCATTCGGCATTCCGCAATTGAATGGTGAGGTTTCCTTGCATAAAGAATGGAAATTTGTTTAAATTCCTATCTATGTCTAAACCCAAAACCGATAGCCGGTGGTGGGCTACCCTCACGATTTCCATCGGCATCTTTATGTCCACACTCGATGCGAGCATTGTGAGTATCTCCCTTCCCACGATCGTTCGGTCTCTGGATACCGATTTGAAGACCGTGGCCTGGGTGGTGATGGCCTATCTGATCATCATCACAGGGTGTCTGCTTTTGATGGGGAGATTGGCCGACCTTTTCGGCCGGGGAAAGATCTTTCTCCTTGGTTTTTTAACCTTTACCCTGGGCTCAGCCCTCTGCGGATTTTCCCCCACCATCTATTTTCTTATCGGTTCAAGGGTGATTCAGGGACTTGGGGCTTCTGCTTTGATGGCCATTGGCCCTGCGATCATCACAACCTCGTTTCCCGAAAAGGACCGGGGGCGGACCCTGGGAATGCTTGGGTCTATCGTCTCCTTAGGATTTATTGCCGGTCCATTGATAGGAGGTTTTTTGGTTGAGCATTTAGGATGGCGATCGATCTTTTTCATCAACCTTCCCATCGGAGTGATCGGGACGATTCTTTCTTTAAAAATTCTAAAAGGTGACCAGGCCATAGGCAAAGTGGAGTTAGATCTTCGAGGCGCTTTCCTGTTCTTTCTCTTCGTGACCTCCCTCCTCCTCTTTCTGAACCGGGTGGGTTGGGAGTCCACGCCTTTCTTCTGGGGGTGGATCTTTTTAGCCCTGACCTGCTTTGGCCTGTTCGTCGTGTTCGAACATCGCTCCTCGTCGCCCCTGGTCGATCTTAACATCTTCAGAAAGCAGCTTTTCATCTCCTCCCTTGGAGCCAGCCTCCTCTCCTTCTGGATCAATGGCGCCCACAATTTCGTCATTCCGTTCTTCCTCCAAAATATTGCGGGATATTCTCCCTCCAAGGTCGGGTTGCTGATCTTTCCGGTTGCCCTGACCGTGATGGTGATGGCGCCAATCGGCGGCAGGGTGTCGGACTGGGTCGGAGTAAGAGTCCCCGCCACCCTTGGTTTAATCCTCACTTCTCTGGCGATCTTCTCTTTTGTTTTTCTTAAGGCGGAGATCAGCGATTATGAAATCTTATGGAGACAGGTGATCCTTGGAATCGGAATCGGATTCTTTAATCCGGCCAATAATAGCGCTATCATTGGATCCCTTCCCAGGGTGAATGTGGGTGTGGCCTCGAGCTTTTTAGCCCTGGCGAGGAATCTGGGGATGGTGATCGGAGTGGCCTTTGCGGAGATGGTCATCGGGTTCAGAATCCCTGCAACCTCACCGGAGGCCGGAAGAGGCCCTTCTTTCGAAGGCATTCAGGATGTCTGGCGGATTCTTCTCGTCATCGGGTTGATTGCCGTCTTTCTCTCCTGGAGAAGGGGAAAAAGTAGGTAATACCTCATAAGCTGTGAAAAAAATGGCGCATCGTGGCTCGGCCCAAAGGGTTGGGCATCTTGTCCAAGCTTTAGAACGCGGGTCTTTAGACGTTATGAGTAGCCTTCGTTTTCAGTCAGATAGCGTTATGATCCAGGTTTAGGCAACTTGGTTTAAAATTAAAGGTTCCGCTCTAAAGCTTCTCCAATCCCCCCAGCCCTTTGGGTGATGGGGATGATTCTGGCGCACAGCGCGTATCCGAAGATGAAAGGGGTCTCTGTAGAAGGTCCCTCACTTGTGAGGAGAGGGAATGTGGGATTTACCTCCACCAATCACACGGGAGAAGACCATATCCTGCTTTCCTATGGCCATAAAGCAAAACAGTTGGGGATCCACAGGCATGTGGACAATACTTATCTCTTCAGTGCGATGTGTGAATTCTTCGGCATCAAATATAAGAATCCGACTATGACCGAAGAAGAGGCAAAGCCATTCATCAAAACCGCTTCCCTGGAGGAGTGGAATAGACACATGGAGCTGCATATTGCATAGCTCCTCCCTACCTCCCCTTAAATAAGGGGAGGCGAGGTGGGGTTAAGATGGGATGAAATTGGGGCTCCGAACCGGAACGCGATTTTACAAAACGTCAACGTATTAGGTATAATGTGGGCACGAGATACGAAAATGATTACTAAAAGCAAATTTCACGAATAGTGCCCATTCGTGTGATTCGCTTTCATTCGCGCTATTTGTTTCTTATTACAAAGGAGAGAACCGGTGAAACGTTCGGATGGAAGACTGCCTGAGGCTTTAAGGCATTTAAAGATCACAAGGGATTATATGAAGCATGCCGAGGGATCGGTCCTCATCGAGATGGGGGATACGAAAGTGATCTGCTCGGCCAGCGTGGAAGAGAGGGTGCCGCCTTTTTTAAGAAATACGGGCAAAGGCTGGGTTACAGCCGAATATTCGATGCTTCCCCGCTCAACCCATACCCGCACGCCGAGAGAGTCGGGCAAAGGAAGCGGCCGGACTTTTGAGATCCAGAGATTGATCGGACGTTCTCTCCGGTCAGTGACCGATCTTACCGGATTTGGGGAGAGGACGATCTGGGTCGATTGTGATGTGATTCAGGCGGACGGAGGAACACGGACCGCCTCCATCACCGGGGCCTATGTGGCGCTAGTCGGCGCCTTTCGAAGGATGCTGGAAAAGGGAGTGATCAAGAGGGTTCCTGTTCACAATTCCGTTGCGGCAGTAAGCGTGGGCAAGGTGGATGGGAAAATTCTGCTCGATTTAAATTATGCGGAGGACTCGCGGGCCGAGGTCGATATGAACGTGGTGATGACCGGCTCCGGGGAGTTTGTGGAGGTTCAGGGCACCGCAGAGAATGCCGTCTTTTCGAAAGGAGAGATGGATGCGTTGATCAGGGTTGCAGAAAAAGGGATAAAAAAACTTACGGCATTTCAGAAGAAATCTCTTGGAGGAGAGGAATAATTACTCAAAAGGGATTGGAAATCATTGTAGCTACGAAAAACCGGGGCAAGTTGAGGGAGATTCGAAGCGCCTTAAAAGGATTGCAGGTCCACCTCCACGGTCTAAACGATTTCGAGAATGTTCCTGACGTTGATGAGGATGGAGGGAGCTTTGCTGAAAATGGACTGAAGAAAGCCCGGTTCTATTCTCAATTCTTCGGGAAGTTAACCATTGCGGATGATTCCGGATTGGAAGTCGATGTTTTGGGCGGGACACCCGGCATCTATTCCGCGCGTTATGCAGGGATCAGGGCATCCGATCAGGAAAACCGGAATAAACTCCTGAAAGAATTGGAAGGTGTTCCGATTTCAAGAAGGGGAGCGGGGTTCAAATGTGTCATGGCGATGGTATCGCCGGACGGGAGAGAAGCGCTGACCGAGGGGACCTGTCGAGGGAGGATCGGATTTAAAGAGGTCGGGAAAAAGGGGTTTGGATATGACCCCATCTTCATCCTGACCCGACACGGGAGGACGATGGCCCAGCTCAGCCTCGAAGAGAAGAACAGGATAAGTCATCGGGGCAAGGCGCTGAGAAAACTGGGGAAGCTTTTAAAGACCTACACGGACTGAAAGGTCATTGGAATATTTAGAAGGATGTGTTAAAAAATCTTAGGAACCCTCGTGGTTTGTTCGTTTGGACATTGGTTATTGGGTATTATTTGGTGTTTGGAATTTGGTTATTGGAATTTAAAAGTCGGGGCGTAGCGCAGCCTGGTTAGCGCGCCTGCCTTGGGAGCAGGAGGTCGGCCGTTCAAATCGGCTCGCCCCGACCATCAACTTTATTCTCCTCCCTCTATCTTCCTTCCCCGTCCCCAGCAAATGAACTACTCATGGGACGCATTAACCTTTTTTTTAAGTGGACTTTTTACCTATATTCAGATATTTTTTCTACCCATAAGTCTATGTTCCTTCAATCTGTTTCAAAATGATTTAGGAACAACCAATATGGGCGCAAAAAATATTTACGAAAGATTTGTCTGGTTTGACAATCAGGTCAGGGCGGGAAGGTATCCCAACGCCACCTCCCTTGCCGAGAAGTTCGAAATCTCCACCAAGACGGCTCAGAGAGACATCGATTTTATGAGGGACAGGCTTCGCTGCCCGCTCGATTATGATTCAAGCCAAAGGGGATACTGTTACGATGACCAGGCGTTTTCCCTGCCCATGGTTTACCTCTCATCTGAAGAACTTTCTTCTCTTCTCATTGCGAGAAAGATGCTCCAGGATTTCCTGGGGGGGGCCTGGGGTCGGACCAAGTTAGCTACTTGATCGAACTGATCATTTCTGGGGAAAGGGGGCTGATTTTAGGCTTAGAACGCCAATTTTAACGTTAAAATCGCAAAGTGCATAACGCAGAGATCAAGCATCAAAAGAAACTTTGGGGTCAAGATTGCAATGTTGGAATAAAGACTGAGGGGGCAGGCTTGGGTTGTTTAAATTGTAGAGTCATTCGGGGACGTCCAAAATTTATAAAAACCTAAAAAAGGGGATAGGTCATCCATAAAAAGTCATATTAGAATGAAAGAGGGCATGAACTATCATCGAAGGAAAGACCATCACGCGTGACTGAATTTGTCAGTTAAAGCCTTCATCTTCTCTGTCTGGCCGAGAAGATGGACAGTCGACTTCTTAAAACTTGCCAATTCTTTATCCCTTATGTATGATAAATCTATAGAAAGGCTTTTCATCGACAAGTCGTTATTTTGAGAGAAAGGGGAGGTTTGTTATGACCGTTACTGGTCGAATTGAGATCAATCCGAAGATAATGATGGGCAAACCTGTCATCCGGGGGACCCGAATTCCGGTGGAACTTATTCTCAGGAAGCTAAGTGAAGGGGCAAAAGAGAAAGAACTTTTAGAAGCCTTCCCCAGGCTTACCAAAGAAGATATCCAGGCTGCCATCCGATATGCGGCTGAGACATTGGCTCATGAGGACATCATTTTGAGCTTCCCCAGGCGAGCTGCCAGGAAATGACGATACGCTTCCTTGCTGATGAAAGTTGCGACTTCACTGTGGTTCGGGCCCTTCGAAGAGCCGGATATGATGTTCTTTCTGTATCAGAGAGTACTCCAAGAGCCGAGGATACGGAGGTCATTGGACTTGCACTCCGAGAAGAAAGGATTTTGTTAACTGAGGATAAGGATTTTGGTCGATTAGTCTATTCCCACGGTCAAGAAACGTTGGGTGTCATTTTTCTACGGTTCCCCACTTTTGCCCGCAAGCAGATCTCAAGAGATGTCCTTCATTTGGTTAGGCAACAAGCTTCAAAATTAGCTGGCTCCTTTGTTACGGTCCAACCTGGTCGTATCCGTATCAGCCACACACCATAGAAAGGCCGTAACCCCTGAATGAATTTTGTAGTCAAGAACTCCAATGCTTCTGACTGGCCGGCAACGTGCGCTACCGAGCCCACAATATGAAATGATATTTCCCCCGTTAGAAATTCCAGTCCCGCTATGGCGGGACTGGAATTTCTAACGGGGTGAACCTCTCCCGGAAGCACCATTTTTTAGGGGGCTTCCATTATTCAGTCAAGTCATACACTCCTCTCTGATTTCTCCTTCTCTATCACGTTGGACTGAATTCTTGAGTCAGGCGTTCACCTCCAGAGGGAGATCGTCCTTTCTTTTTTAACCGGTTGACTGAATTTTTCAGTCAAGTTCTGTGAATGATTGTAATAAAATAAGAATGTGCCATCCATAAAAAAGTTGGCGTATTCCATTAAAATGAAGATGGGGAGATGAGGGGTGGGGAGATAGGGTGATAGATTTATCTATAAAAAGGCTTATCATTAATTAGTGTCTGTTTATAAACTGCCGTTTTCATCAAAAGGTGTCATTCCGGCGAAAGCCGGAATCCAGTCTTTTCAATCCCCCCAAAGGCGGGACTGGATGCCGGATCAGGTCCGGCATGACAGAATAACCGAGTTTCCCGACCATTACTTTGTAATTAAGTAACCAGTGGTTAGTGATGAGTTAGGACGACCGGCTTTTTTAAACCTATTTCCTCCAACCCAATAAACCCACAAGACATTACTCCTCCTTCAATAATGCACTAAATGTCAAGGAATGGAAAAAAATCGAACACTATTACGGTAAAATGGAAAAAAATCGCAGACTCCCCATATTTTAATAAAGTCAAAAATTCCTTATAGTTAGAAGTGGTTTGTGATGAATTATTTCCAACCTATTGATTCTGGTATATTTTTTGCTCATTCTCTTGTTTCTCATGAAAGAGCGAGACAGAAAAAAATCATTTTGCTCCTCAGATGGACTGCCATCATTGTGACCTCCTATCTCATCCTTCTCGGCAGGAAAAAGAAAACTTGAGAAGAAAATCATTGAAAGCAAGAGAAATCTTGAGGCCATCTTTGATGGCATTCGGGACCAACTTTCCATTCAGTCTCCGGATTTTAAAATTCTTCGGGTTAATAAAGCTGTTATTGAGAAACACTCTACTACCTTTACAGGGCTGATTGGAAAAAAATGTTACGAGGCCTATTATCAAAGAACCTCTCCCTGCGAAGGCTGTCCCCTGTCGGTGACACTTGATACTCGGCAACCGGCTTCTGCCATTCTTAAGTTCCCGGAAACAGAGAGGGCCCAAGAAATTTTCTCTTATCCTGTTTCAGACGGAAAAGGAAATCTTCTCTATTTGATTGAATATGTCAAAGATGTTACAGAGGAACAAAGGCTTCAGGAACAGCTGATCCAGTCTGAGAAACTGGCCGGGATAGGGATACTGGCTTCAGGGGTGGCCCATGAAATCAATAACCCCCTGAGCGGGATTATCGGGATGGCCGAGATTGCCCTGGAGGAAGAAGACCCATCAAAAAATAAGGATTACCTGACGGACATCCTGACCTGCGGCCAGAGAATCGGTGAGATTGTCAACGGCCTGCGGTCTTATTCCCGGACTGCCAAGAGGGAAGAGCTCAGTGCGATCGATCCTCATGAAATTCTTGAGACTTCGTTGAAGATGGTTCAACTGGGGGTCAAATCTGCTCCCGTGGAAGTGATTAAGAATTTTGAGCCAGGTGAAAAAATAAAGGCTAACCCCGGTGAGATTCAGCAGGTGTTTACCAATTTGATCACCAACGCATTTCAGGCGATGAATGGGAAGAGAGGCCATTTGACTTTATCCAGCCGGTCACTGAAGGATTTTGTGGAAATAAAAGTAAGTGACAGCGGAGTTGGAATCTCTCCCAAATATCTCAACCAGATTTTTGATCCTTTCTTCACAACAAAAAAGACAGGTGAAGGGACCGGTCTCGGATTAAATATTGTTTACCGGATTGTCACAAAACATGAGGGAACGATCGAGGTGGAAAGCACAGAAAGCGTTGGGACCACTTTTACGATTAAGTTTCCAAAATGGAGGAATAAACTATGAGCAAACGGATTTTGATTGTCGATGATGAAGTGGTGATCAGGAAGTTTTTAAAAATCCATCTGAACAAGCTGGGATATGAGGTGACAGAGGCCGAAGATGGGGAAAAGGCAATCGAAAAGATCGGGGGAGGGAAGTTCGACCTGATCATCTGTGATGTCATGATGCCCAACAAGAATGGCTGGGAAGTCATCAAAGAGGTGAAGTCAAACCCGGAGCTCAATGAGATTCCCATCATCCTTCTGACAGCTAAAAATGACGAGGTTGATATGTTCAAGGGGTACGAATTAGGAGCCAATTACTATATGACCAAACCCTTTACCAAAGACCAACTTCTTTACGGATTGAAGTTGATGTTTGAAGAAGCCTCGTAAGAGGACGATATTCTGCCTGAGAAGAGCGCTTCATCTGAGACACGGGGGGAAATGAACCCTATGATTTTAAACACATTTTTACACGGTTATAAATGTCCATTCTTTTCGAAAGGTTACATGATCCATGGTCCAACCTCTTTACACCCGCAAAATTTAATCTTATAATTTGCCTTGACCAAAATTGAGGAAAGTCATAAAGTTATATGCCAAGCGCCTGTAGCTCAGATGGATAGAGCTACGGACTTCTAATCCGTAGGCCGGGGGTTCGAATCCCTCCAGGCGCGCCATGCACCATGTGAGGTGCATAGCTGTCCTAAACTCGACGTAGTTTAGGGCGCCGCATGGAAATCCAATGCAAATTGCAAAATTAGTCCCGCCGAGGCGGGAGAAAGTTAGCCACGCCAAGGCGTGGTTTAATTGCTAATTGCTTCCCGCGTTTCGCGGGATTAATTGACCATTTTGCAATGATCTTTTAATGGTGAGTGTAGCTCAGGCGGATAGAGCACTGGGTTGTGGCCCCAGTGGTCGAGGGTTCGAGTCCCTTCACTCACCCCAAAAGCGCCCGTAGCTCAGCTGGATAGAGCGTCGGACTTCGAATCCGCAGGCCGTCCGTTCGAGTCGGACCGGGCGCGCCCAGCAAATAAAATTGCAAATTGCAAAATTAGCAGTGCAAAATTAGCAATGTTGTTAAATCTTGTCGAGCTGTTCAATTGCTAATTGGCCATTGCTAATTGGCCATTTTGCAATGATCTTTTTAGAGGAGTGGGCCGTTAGCTCAATTGGTAGAGCAACTGACTCTTAATCAGTAGGTTGCAGGTTCGATTCCCGCACGGCTCACCAACACTTTTTAGCCGGGGTGGCGAAATTGGAATACGCGCGAGACTTAGGATCTCGTGGTCGAAAGACTGTGCGGGTTCGAGTCCCGCCCTCGGCACCATGGTCAGAAATCAGAAGGCAGTTAGCAGAAGGCAGAAAAAAGAAAATAAAAAACAATTGGAAAGGCTATGGATAGATGAATATCATCGTTGAAGAAATCAGTTCCATAAAGAAGAAGGTTAATGTTGAAATCCCCCTGGAACAGGTGACGAAAGAGGTCGAATCCCTTTACCGGCAAGTTGGGAAGCAGGCGAAAATCAAAGGATTCCGGCCAGGCAAAATTCCCAGGGGTATATTGGAGAGGCATTTCAAAGATTATGTCAAGTCAGAGGCGATTCAGAAACTGATTCAAGAGACTTATCCGGCTGCCCTTTCCGAGAAGGATCTCCATCCTGTCTCTCCTCCTGTGATTGACCCCGGGGAGCTGGAGAGCGGAAAACCTTTTCAATATTCAGCCACCGTTGAAGTCAAACCCGATATCAAGATTGAGGGTTACATCGGTTTAAATATTGATGGGAAGAAAGAGAGCGCAAAAGAGGAGGAGGTGGAGGAAAGGCTGAAAGGGCTTCAAAATCTCCACGCCCAGTTGAGAACGGTTCCAGAACCCAGGCCTATTCAATCCGGAGATCATGTCATCATCGATTATGAAGCGAGAATGGACAATAAACCATTAGAAGAGGGGAAGGCTGTCGACTTCACCGTTGAGGTGGGAGGTGGGCGATTTATCCCGGCCTTGGAGGAGAAGTTGGTCGGCCTGAATCTGGAGGAGGAAAAGGAGATAGAGGTTCCCTTCCCCGAAGATTACGGATATAAAAAATGGGCAGGGAAGACGGTTTCGTTCCTCGTCAAAGTTAAAGAGATAAAGGAGAAAGTTCTCCCTCCCCTGGATGATGAATTTGCAAAAGATTTGGGGGATTACGCTTCCCTTGAGGGTTTAAAGGCCAAATTGAAAGAGGAGATCGAAAAGGAGAAGGAGTTGGTGCTGGATCGGCAACTGAAAGATCAGATGATCGAGCAGTTGATTCAAGCGAACTTCTTTGAAATTCCTGAGAGCCTGGTGGTGGAGCAGGCCAAGGCCCTCGTTTCGGATACGAAGTTGAGATTGGCCAGCCAGGGGATCGCCCTAAAAAATTTGAATATCCCGGAGGAAAAACTCCAGGAGGATTATCGGGAGGCGGCGCAGAAACAGGTCCGAACCTATTTGATTCTTGAAAAGATTGCCGCCCGGGAAGGGATGACAGTGACCGATGAGGAGGCGGACGAACGTCTCCAATCCATTTCAGAGAGAACCCATCAGAAATTCGATGTGGTGAAACGATATTATGAAAAGAACGGATTGATCCCCGAACTAAAGACCGGGATCCTGACCGATAAGACCTTGAACTTTCTCCTGGAGAAAGCAAATATTTCAGGGACATGAGACATTCCCTCCCTCTCCCATGAGAGACTGTGTCGTAAGTCCGTTCATGGTTCGACAATCTCACCACGAACGGACAACGACACACTAAAAATCAATTAGTTAGCCGTTCATCCTGAGCGTGTCGAAGGATGAGCGGCTAATTGTGACACAGTCTCTGAGGGGGAGAGGGAGGGGGGGAAGTAGCGTCGGCATTGAATGCCGACGGAAGGGGACGCCCCCGATAAACGAGGGCGCTACTAAAGCATGACGGAAGGGAAAAATGACACTGATACCGATTGTGATCGAGAGGGATGGAAGAGGGGAACGGGCTTATGATATCTATTCACGCCTTTTAAAAGAGCGGATCATATTTGTCGGCACAGCCATCGATGACGATGTGGCCAATCTGGTGATTGCCCAGATGCTCTTTCTGGAATCGGAAGACCCGGACAAGGATATTCACCTCTATATTAATTCTCCGGGAGGGATCGTTACCTCTGGGTTAGCCATTTATGATACCATGCAGTATATCCGTCCGAAGGTTTCCACTCTGTGCATGGGACAGGGGGCAAGCATTGCGGCCCTTCTTCTATCGGCCGGGGAGAAGGGAAAGCGGTACGCCCTTCCTCATGCGAGGATCCTCATCCATCAACCCATGGGAGGGTTTCAGGGGCAGGCCACGGATGTGGACATTCAGGCGAGGGAGATTCTTCGACTTCGGGAAGAGCTGAATGCCATCCTGGCAAAGCATACCCTCCGGCCGTTAGAGAAAATTCAAACCGATACAGAACGGGATTTTTATATGAACGGTCATCAGGCAAGGGAATATGGCATTATTGATGAGGTGGTTATCCAGCGTCCTGTTCGGTCTCAGGGTTAATTCCGGGGTGAGATCAGAAAGGAGGGGGAGATGAAATCGAACGGAGGAAGTTACGGGAACGTGTTGCACTGTTCGTTCTGCGGTAAGAGCCAGGATGAGGTGAGGAAACTCATCGCGGGCCCCACGGTCTATATCTGTGACGAATGCATCGAGCTCTGCAATGAGATCATCGCCGAAGAGACTGAAGAGAGATTCGTTCCCGGGAAGCTAACCGTTCCAAAACCCATGGAGATCAAGGCCAGGCTGGATGAATATGTGATCGGGCAGGAGCATGCCAAGAGGATTTTATCGGTGGCCGTCCATAATCACTACAAACGAATTGACTCACGGGTTCTCTCCAGCGAGGTTGAGCTTCAGAAATCGAATATTCTCCTCATCGGTCCCACGGGTTCAGGGAAGACGCTTCTGGCTCAAACGCTGGCCCGAATCCTTGATGTCCCTTTCACGATTGCGGATGCCACCTGCCTCACAGAAGCAGGATATGTGGGCGAGGATGTGGAGAATATCATCCTGAGCCTGCTTCAGGCGTCGGATTACGATATCGAACGCTGTCAGAAAGGGATCGTCTATATCGATGAGATCGACAAGATTTCAAGAAAATCCGACAGCCCATCCATTACAAGGGATGTTTCGGGAGAAGGGGTCCAGCAGGCCCTGCTCAAGATCATCGAAGGGACCGTAGCGAGTGTGCCGCCGAAGGGAGGCCGCAAACATCCCCAACAGGAATTCATTCAGATCAATACAACCAATGTCCTCTTTATCTGCGGAGGGGCTTTCGTCGGGCTGGAAAAAATCGTTGAACAGCGGGTTGGTGGAAAGACATTAGGGTTTGGGGCAGACATCAAGACCAAGGAAGAGCGGGATATGGGAGAATTGCTTAAAGAGGTTCAGCCCGAGGATCTGCTGAAGTTTGGTTTGATTCCCGAATTTATCGGAAGACTCCCGGTGATCGCCACCCTTTCGGAACTCAGTCTGGAAGCCCTGGTCGACATCTTGAAGAAGCCGAAAAATGCGCTGGTCAAGCAGTATCAGAAACTTTTTGACTTCGAGAACGTGAAACTCCGGTTTACCGAGGGATCCCTGACATCGATTGCGAAGGAGGCCATCAAGAGGAAGTCCGGCGCCCGGGGGCTGCGGGCGATCATGGAGAACACAATGCTTGATGTGATGTATGAGCTTCCCTCTCAGCCGAACATTCGTGAATGCATCATCAGCGAAGAGGTTGTTCTCAATCACGAAAGTCCGATCCTCCTCTATGAGAAAGAGGCCGGAGCCGCATGAACTTGACATTGAGACGATGGTTTTCTAAAATTACATCAGGGGCGGATAGCTCAGTTGGGAGAGCATCGGCCTTACAAGCCGGGGGTCGCAGGTTCAATCCCTGTTCCGCCTACCATAACGATTGCGGATTTTAGAATTCGGATTGCGGAATTTAAATCTAGCCAAAAATATTTGAAGTTTTCCCTATTTAATTCCCTCCCCCTTCGAGGGGGGAGGGTTAGGGTGGGGGTGGACAAAACAAGTTCAGTCCCCCCTCCCCTTCATCCCCTCCCGCTAGGGGAGAGGAGATTTTATGAGAAACATTTTTTAAAGTGTTAGAGATAAATTCTCAGACTTAATCGTGTAAGAATCTAAAATCTACAATATGAAATTAAAAATGAAATCGGGGGCGTAGTTCAATTGGTTAGAGCGCCGGCCTGTCACGTCGGAGGTTGCGGGTTCAAGCCCCGTCGCTCCCGCCAGAATTTGAAAAAGGGTAGTCCAACGGACTACCCTTTTTTTTATAACTCCAATGGGGTTGATTTGATCCGGAAATTCATATAAATTACTATTCATCGCTTTTCAGACATCTAATATTTCTATTGATGAGGAGGAGATGAGATGGAGAAAAAAGAGAAGCCAATAGAGAAGATGACCGCTAAAGAGTTGAGGGAGATGGCCCTCGGACTGCCCGGAATCCATGGCGTTCACGCGATGAAGAAAGAAGAGCTCCTTACAGCCATCCGGGCAGCGAAAGGGATCCCGGAGCCGGAAGTTAAAAAAGAGAGGAGAGTTGTTGCAAAGAAAGAGAAAATTATTCTGACCATCCCCCAACTGAAACAGAAAGCAAAGGAGCTCAGGGCAAAAAGGGAAGAATTATTACAGGAAAAAAATTTAAAGATGGCTGAGATTTTAAAAAAACGGATCAACCGATTAAAAAAAATGACGAGGCGAATTGCCTAACCGAAAGGCATGGAAGGGTGGAATGTTGGAATAATGGAATATTGGCGGTTTCGCAAAAAGTCGTCTCACCGGTCCTGCGGCAGGAACCGGTGTCCAGTGTCTTCGTAGCCAGTTGAGATTACTGGATTCCGGCTTTCGCCGGAATGACGGTCTTTAGTCAAATTAACAATCATCATTCCAATATTCCACTTTTCCATTATTCCAGGGTTGTTCTGATATGCCCAAAGTTTCTGTCATCATTCCCACCTATAACCGGCTCCCCATGTTGAAGGAGGCAGTCCAGTCCGTATTGACCCAAGATTTTGAAGATTTTGAATTGATCGTTGTGGATGATGGGTCCACTGACGGAACTTCCGAAGAGATGAAGCAATATGGGGGAAGGGTCAAGGTCATTGAACACACTGAGAATAGAGGTGTCAGTTCGGCCAGAAATAGAGGCATCCTTCATGCCAGGGGGAAATACATCGCCTTCCTGGATTCGGATGATTTATGGGTGAAGGGAAAATTAAAAGTCCAGGTCGCCTTTCTCGACGACAACCCACACTACCCTCTTTGTTACGCCGACGAGGTCTGGATCCGGAGAGGGAAGAGAGTCAACGCGATGAAGAAACATTCGAAATATTCCGGCTGGATCTTTGAGAAATACCTCCCTCTCTGCATCATCAGCCCTTCTTCGGCCATGATGAGGAAGAATCTCTTCTCAAAAGTCGGTCTCTTCGACGAAGCGCTCCCGGTGTGTGAAGATTACGACTTCTGGCTCAGGGTTTCAGCCCGGTTTCCCATCTTTTTTATCAATAAGAAACTGATCATCAAACGGGGCGGACATCCGGACCAGCTCTCAAGCCGTTCATGGGGAAATGACCGCTACCGGGTGATCGCACTGGAGAAACTTCTGTCCGAACCCTGTGTTGGACAGGAGGAAAGGGAAAGTGTTCTAAAAGAAATGGAAAAGAAATGTCAGGTCCTATCGAAGGGTTTTTTTAAAAGAGGGAATGAATTCGAAGGGAGATATTACCAGGAAATCATGAGGAGATATGGGATTGAAATATGAAATCACCGATGACCAATGTTCAATGATCAATGGTCATTTATCATTTGAAAATCCGTTTTAGGATGGTTGAAATGAAAATCATTCACAAGATTCCTTTTCAACAGATTGCTCTCTTGGATGAAACCTTCTCTATCAATTTTATGCCCGACCTTCAAAGCCTTCGATCCTCCATCAAAGCGGTCGGGTTAATTCAACCGGTCCTTTTAAGGAAGAAGGGAGATCAATACCAGATCGTCTGCGGTTTCAGACGAATTTCTGTCCTGAAAGAGTTAGAAATCAGAGAAGTCGAATCAAGGGTTTTGGGAGAGAGTGAAAGGAATGAATTGGAATTATTTTCCATCTCCCTCCATGAGAATTTAACCTCTCGAGGGTTTAACTCGGTAGAAAAAGCCATCACCTTATATAAATTGGTTCATCATTTTCAAATCGAGCCCTCCGCAGTCATTCAACGCTATCTGCCCCTGTTTTCTTTGGAGCCCAACGAGAAGATATTAGGAACCTATCTCTCTCTCGCCGAGATGGAGGATGAAGCAAAGAGGTATGTATTGAAAGAGGAGGTATCACGTTCCAACATCCGACGGCTCGCGACTCTCTCTTCTGATGATCGAAGAAGCCTGCTCTCTTTAATCGTTCCGTTAAAATTGGGGGAAAATCGCCTGAGGGAGATGCTAACTCTTTTGGATGAGATTAAACGTCGGGAGCAAGTCATTATAAAGGAGGTTATCGATCGTCCTGAAATTCAAGCCATCCTTGCCCAGAAAGAATTCACCCCCATTCAAAGGACAGAACGCGTGAAGAGGGTTCTGATGGACCTCCGTTACCCGAAAATGAGACACATGGAGGAGGAGTTTGAGAAAAAGCGAAAGGAACTCAATTTACCTTCCGGAGTATCACTCCATCATCCACCCTATTTTGAGGGAAATGGGTTGAGGATCGAGTTCCAGTTTGAATCTGTGGACGAATACCGGGCCATCCTTTCCTCCCTATCTCTACTCGCGGATAAAGAAGAGTTTCGGGAGATGATTAAAGTTTGAGGTGATCAGGCGATCGGGAAATCAGGATGCAGCATACCAGGAAATCAGGGGATCAGGATGAAATAAAGATGTTTCCAGTTCAGATCGAAAAAATTTATCTTGATGAAAAAGCTGAGAAGGATTGGGGGACACAGCATCTTCTGAAATCCTTGCCGGATGTCCCGGTGGAGAGAGTCGAAGATAAGAAAAATCTCATCAAACAGTTCCTTTCAATCACCGATCCCATCGGGATGGGGAAAAGAAATCTTCTTATCACCCATTTTTATGGAAGGCGGTTGAAACCCTGTCCAGGGACATCCCGCCATATCTGCTGTGGATATTATGTGATCAATGCCATCAGCAATTGTCCGATGGATTGTTCCTATTGTGTCCTTCAGGGATACCTCAATAATCCATTTCTCACCCTTTACACCAACTGGGATGAACTTCTTCTGGAGATCGAAGGTTTTCTCTCATTGGTGCGAACCCCTCTTTCCCGTTTGGGGACAGGGGAGCTCTCCGACAGCTTAGCCATGGAACCCCTCTTTCCCGTTTCCGGGTTTCTCGCCTCCTATTTTGCCGAGAGAGAGAATGGTATTCTCGAATTAAAGACAAAGTCAGCCAATGTGGATCCGCTTCTTCCTTTAAATCACCGGGGGAGGACGGTCGTTTCCTGGTCGCTTACTCCCGAGTCATTGATTGGAGAAGAGGAGAGCGGGACCGCTTCTTTAAATGAGAGGATCGATGCGGCAAAGAAATGTCAGGAGGCGGGGTATCCTCTGGGAATCCATTTTGACCCGATGATCGACTATGTGGCGTGGGAAAAGGGATATGAGGAGTTAGTCGATTTCCTTTTCAGTCGGATCGATCCGAAACGAATCATATGGATCAGCATGGGGGGATTCCGATATCCGGCTAAGCTTAAGGGGATTGCTGAGAAACGGTTCCCTAAAACCAGAATGTTTTTAGGAGAGTCGTTCCCCGGGAGGGATGGCAAGATCCGTTATTTAAAAGCGATCCGGGTTGAAATGTACCGGAAGATGGTAAAATGGCTAAGGGAGGCGAGCCCCGATCTTTTTATTTACCTGTGTATGGAGAGCAGGGAGGTCTGGAAGGAAGTTTTTGGATGGTCGCCTGAGAACAGTCAACATTTGAATCAGTTGTTTGAGGAAAGAGTGAAGAAATTTATTGGGAGGTAAAACCATGAAACTCAAAGGAAAAGTGGCGCTCATCACCGGTTCCACCAGAGGAATCGGAAGAGAGTTTGCCATTGGATTTGCGAAAGAAGGGGCGGATGTCATCATCAATGGGCGAAATTTAGAGAAGGCAAAGGCCGTGGCTGAAGAGGTCAAAAGCATCGGAGTGAAATCCATAGCCATTGGCGCAGATGTCTCTTTATCTCAGGATGTGACGAGGATGGTGGAAGAGGCGATCCAATCATTGGGGCGGATCGACCTCCTGGTCAATAATGCGGGGGTTAATCCTTTCATTCTGGAGGCGGAGAAGATTAAAGAGGAAGGTTGGGATCAGGTGATCGATGTCAACTTAAAAGGGGTCTTTCTCTGCTGTCAGGCGGTTGGAAAGAAGATGATCGAGCAGGGAGGAGGGAAGATCATCAATATCTCATCTGTCGTGGGTTTCCTCGGTGAGCAGGGATTTCTTCCTTACTCTGTCAGCAAAGCTGGAGTGATGATGTTGACCCGTGTTCTCGCTTACGAGTGGAGCAAGTATCATGTTACTGTCAACGCCATCGCCCCTGGATTTATTGCCGGAGGGATGAACACGCCCATTCTCAACAAAGAGATTCTCGTCTCCGGATTAACTCAACAAGTTCCCCTCAAGAGGCTTGGTAAGCCTGAAGAGATTGTTAAAATTGCGTTGTTTTTAGCCTCGGAGGATTCAAGCTATATCAACGGGACAACGATTGTTGCTGATGGAGGACTGACAGGTTATCGTCCGGTGGGTTTTATTGACCTGATTGCAGAGATGATGAAGAGAGGGTAGACTATTTTACGCCGTGCAACCAGAGGGCGATTTTTGGAAAGAAGTTCAATATCCTCACAGCGATGAGATGAATGATCATAAAAGAGATAACACCGCGAAAGATTTGACTCCCATCGTCATCCAAGGCGGAGCCGCTGTTTAAATAACCTCTTCCTCCAGCACCTTTCTGCCCTCAAGGATCCGCTCGTAACCCAGTGGACTGACATCCACCGTCTCATAACGCATGAAGCGTATCCATTCCGAAAGGGCTTTGCCCACAGCAGGCGCCTGTTGAAACCCGTGACCGCTGAAACCCACAGCCATGTAGAAGCCCCGGACCTCCGGATGTTCTCCGATGATCCCGTTGGAGTCCCACTGATTGACCTCATAAAGCCCTGTCCACCCGCTGACCACTTTCAGCTCGTCAAATAGGGGAATACGGTGAGCAAGGGAGGGCCAGATCGCTTCCTGGAAATAATTCCGATCCCACACATAATTGAATCCCGGGGGCTCCTCCTTCCGGGATTTTCCCGTAAGGATTTGCTTGCCGGTCTCGTGGAGGAAATAAACCCCGGAGGTATCAATCACCAGGGGAAGGTCATAGTCAAAGAGCCGCGGCGGCTTAATCAGATAGACCATCCTCCTCACAGGAACAACCGGGATATCTATCCCTGCCATCTTTCCCACTTCACCCGCATAGGGACCAGCCGCATTCACAATCGAAGAGGAGAAATAAGTTGTTCCATCTTTTGTCTTCACCCCTTCGAGCCTATCCCCTTTCCGAAGAACCTCCACCACCTCCTGATGGATATATTCCACGCCCAGATATTTTGCCTTCCTCACGAATCCCTGGAGCACGCTGTGCGGATCCATATATCCATCCCCGGCGGAGAAGGAAGAGCCGACAAGGTCCTCCGTGTTGAGATCGGGAATGAGCTGAAGAGTTTCTTTAACATTAAGGAGCTGTGTCTCCACGCCGAGCGACTTTTGAAAGGCCTGATGTCTCACAAGAATAGGCCAGTTCTTCTCGCTTCCCAAAAAGAGGTATCCCCTGGGCTTAAAGTCAATCTCCGGCCGCTCCCCCTCTGTCTCCATCCTCTCGCCAAACTCCTGATAGAAGGCAAGGCTATATTGAGAAAGCCGGACATTGACCTCTGTGCTGAACTGTCTCCGGATCCCTCCCACGCTCAGGGCAGTGGAAGCCTTTTCGTAAGTCGGATCTTTTTCAAAGACAGCGATGCGGCCGCCGAATCCTTCGCCGGCCAGATGGTAGGCGATGCTCGATCCCATCAAGCCGCCGCCTACAACGATGATGTCAAAGGTGTGTTCCATTCATCCCTACCCTAAAAGAACCTTAGGAAGCCAGAGAGCAATCTGTGGAAAGAGGAGAAGGAGGATCAGGGCGATCAATTGAATGACCATAAATTCAGCCATCCCTTTATAGATCGTGGATAATTCCCACTGGGGAGCCACGGCCTTGAGGTAATAAGCCGACATGGCCACAGGAGGCGAAAGATAGGCCGTCTGTAAATTGACAGCCGTGAGGGCTCCGAACCAGACGAGATCGAACTTAAGGGCATGAACTACCGGCAATAAGATGGGCAGATACAGGAGGATAATGGCCGGCCACTCAAAGGGCCATCCTAAAAGGAAGATCACCGCCATGATGAGAAGGAGCATTACAAAGGGGGGAAAAGGAAGCCCGATGAGGGCATTCGTCATCATTTTTGCGGAACCGAGCCTGGCGAAGATCGAACCAAAGATATTGGAGGCCAGGGCGAGAAAGAGGATCATACTGGTTGTCTGAAGGGTTCGGATGGCAGATTTCTTCAATTTGGCCAAGCTCAATTCCCGGTAGAAAAGGCTCAACACCATCGCCCCAAGGCATCCGACCGAAGCCGCTTCGGTAGGAGTCGCGATTCCAGCCAGGATGCTTCCCAGCGTGGCGGTGATGAGGGTCCCGAGGGGAACCATCCCGATTAAGAACTCTTTCATCAGCTCTCTTTTAGAGGTGATCCTTTCTTCCAATGGCACAGGAGGACCGAGACGGGGATTGAGATAGCTTCGAATAAGAAGATAGCCTATATAAAGAGCCGAAAGGAGAAATCCAGGGCCAAAGGCAGCGGCATAGAGTCTCACCACCGATACCCCGAGGACCGGACCCATCACAATGAGCATGACGCTCGGCGGGATCAGAATTCCAAGGGTCCCTCCTGCTGTGATGGCTCCGGAGGTGAGCCGAACATCGTATTTGCTCTTCATCATGATCGGTGCGGCCATGATCCCGAGGACCGTGACCGCAGCGCCGACAATGCCTGTCGCCATGGCGAAGATGGTGGCCGTTAAGATCACCCCGATATAGAGGGAACCCTTTAGGGGAGCGAGGAGGTGCCGGAAGGCATTGAAGAGACGTTCCATGAGAGCAGCCTCTTCAATGATGTATCCCATGAAGATGAAAAGGGGCACAGCCGCCAATATCTCTTCCTGCATCAACCCGTAGGTCTGGAAGACCATCAGATTGAAGACCATATTCCCCAGACCGATGTAGCCGAAGACAATGGCCATGATAATAAGGGTGAAGGAGATTGGAAACCCGATGAAGATGAAAACCAGGAGAGCGCCTAACATCACTATTCCTAAAAGCTCGTTACTCATGGCCACTCTCCTTTTCTTGCCGCATAAAGGCTTTTAATGAATTCGGAGGCCCCTTGAATTAAGAGGAGAAGGGCGGTCAATGGAATCACTGTTTTAAACGGATAGATGGGAGGCCGCCAGGGGCTGATGGAGGCCCTCTCCTTCATGACCCATGACTCATACGCATAGTCCCCGCCGATGATTAAAAATAGAAGCATGCCAGGGAAGAAGAAAAAGAGGTACATGGAGGCATCCACAATCCCCTGCCATCGCACCGGGAATTTGTGGTAGAGCATGTCTGTTCGGATATGTCCTTTCTTGTAGAGAGTATAAGCCGCCCCTAACATAAAGACGCCGCCATAAAGCATGTAAGTCACGTCGTAAGCCCAGATGGTAGGGGCCTTGAAACAATAGCGGGCAAAGACCTCGTAGCCCAAACCTCCCACCAAAGGGAAGACAAGCCAAGAGGTCATCCTGCCGCTCCAATCGGAGAGGGCGTCAATCACCCGGATAATTCTAAAAGTCTTTTCCATTTCTTATAACCTTCCCGCCCCTCACCCTTTCCCCCTCCCCGTCAAAGATGGCTGTGTCGCAATTAAATTGGTAGCCGCAGGCTTTAGCCTGCGTTGCAGAATTCCCTAAGAATATCGCAGCCTGAAAGGCTGCGGCTACCTAAATATTCCCTCATTTCCCCATTACGACACGGTCTCCAACGAGGAGAAGGAAAGGATTAAGAACTATCTCTTTGGCCAGTAATAATCAGCCACCAGATCATAGGGAGCGTAAAAACTTCGCCTGTATGAAACCATCTTCCTGGCGTACTCTTTCTGGGATGCGTAAACCTTGGCAAAGAACGGATCTTTAGCCACGTACCTTGCGGCTACTTTATCCCACGCCTTCAGGATTTCAATCAATACTTCCTTTGGCGTCTCTACCTGTGTCACGCCATGCTTTGCCTTAAGCACCTCCAGGTCCCGGACATTCCGGGAGGTGAGTTCCAACCAGGAGCGGAGGAGATTTTCTCGATTCGCCATATCAACGATGGCCTTTAAATCAGCCGGCAGTTTATCCCAGCTATCCTTGTTCACTATGAATTCCAATGTTCCGGTGTGACGGTGCATCCCTGGTGCGTGATAGAATTTGGCCACGTCCTGAAGACCCAACTCTTTGTCCATTGTGGGATCCATCCATTCAGCGCCGTCTATCACCCCCCTCTCCAGGGCCGGGACAATTTCGCCTCCGGGTAATGTGATGACCGACATTCCGAACTCCCTGTAAATTTCTGCCGTGAGGCCTGCCGCCCTGAATTTCAACCCTTTCAGATCTGCGGCAGACCGCATGGGTTTTTTAAACCAGCCCAAAGGCTCGGAAGCGATAATATCCGTAGGGAATACCACCACTTTCATCTTTAAGACATCTAAATAAAGCTCCCGATAAAGCTCCAGGCCGCCCCCATTATATAACCATCCTGCATAATCCACATTGTCCATGCCAAAGGGACCGCCCGCCACGCTGGAAAATAGATTGGCTGTTGGCTGTTTACCTATCCAGTAGGCTGACCACCCGTGTCCGGCATCCAAGGCGCCTTTGTGGACAGCATCGAGGACCTCAAACGCCGGAACGATAGCTCCCGCAGGAGAGATATCTATCTTCAACCTGCCGCCGGATAACTCACCGATCCTTTTGGCCAACCCCACGGCGCTCTCATGGAGAAATATCCCGGCTGGCCATGTGGATTGCATTTTCCAGGTGATGGTTTGCGCCTCAATGGCTTTTGGCGTGAAGACCGATAAACCTATTCCTACAAACATTAAAATACTTAAAATCAATACGGTTGCCTTTTTCATCTTTCCCTCCTTAAAATAGAATCCTCCGTGTCAAAGATATCTGATCAAAACCTCTCTGTCTTTTCTTCAAGTTTGCCCCTTCATTACCTCCTTTCTATGAAAACACTTTTTTCCGGTTCGCCTCCATCACGCGATCAAACCGCTTCACATGGTCTTGTATCAGGATTTTTGTTTTTTGAGAATCTTTCTTTTTGATGGCTTCCACAATGCCGCACAGATCCTCGTAGATTCTCTCTGTGATTCCTTTCTCCTTCGGAAGGAATCGGTCGAAATACCTGAAGATATTCTCGTAGACAATCGACAATACGGATTCGAAAACCCGGTTTCCGGCAATCCTTGCCAGGCAGAAATGAAACTGATTGTCCTTCCTGATCACCTCTCTCCAGCTTTCCCTGTCTTCCTGGAGGAGGTGTTTGATTGATTCGAGAAGAGATGTCAATTCTCTGATGTCCTCTTTCTTGGCTCTTCTTGCCGCCCTCTCAGCGACCGCTCCCTCCACTTCTTCCCGAAACTCAGATAACTCCTTCAAATCGATTTTTTGATATCTCAGCAGAAGATCGAGACTTTCGCTCACGGGTAGAGTATTGACGGGGCGGACAATGGCTCCTCCCCTCATCCCTGTCCGGATCTGGACCAGTTTCTTTTGCTCCAGTGTCCGGAGGGCTTCTCTCAGTGTTCCCCGGCTGACCTCAAAGGTTTCTCTTAATTGCCTTTCACCGGAGAGTCTCTCTCCGGTTTTGAGCCTTCCTTCGAGGATGGCCTCCTGAATCTGGGAGACGATATCCTCAAACGCCCGGTTCTGTTTCGCTTTCTTAAATAGGGGGTTCATTTGTAATGGTTAAACCATTACAAAATCTTCAAATATTTGTCAAGAAAAAAATCATGAGGGGGGGTATACACATAAATGCCGCAAGAGTATTGCTCCGGGGACAGGACAGACACAGGTGCAGATGCCGCACCCCCGGCAGGCTTCGCCGATCGTCACCTCCCCCTCCTTCACTTCAATGGCATTATAGAAGCAGGAACGCATGCACCTTTTACAGTTCGTGCATAACTCCCGAACGATGAGAGCGCATTCACGGGGAAGGGATTCCATCTCTTCGTAGCTCATGGCGGCTTTAGCCGCTACCCCGATGATCTCCCGGACGGATGGATAGCCCTTTCGATCTAAAAATTCTTCTACCCCTTTGATCACCTTTCCGAGATAACCATATCCTTTCAGCATCACGACGGAGCAGAGTTGCACCAGGGTGGCTCCGGACATCATGAATTCGACTGCATCCTTCCAGTCGTAGACGCCATTCGTCCCGGTGATGGGGATGCCCAGGGCAGTGTAAACCTTTGAAACCCAGCGCAGGGTCAAAGGTTTCACCCACGGACCTCCCACACCCGCCCATCCATGAATATAGGGTCTGCCCGTCTCAATATCGAGACAAAAACCGACAAAGCGGTTGATAATCGTCACGGCTGAACCGCCTGCGGATTGAACCGCCCTCGCCATGTCCACCACATCCGCCACCTGGGGAGTAAGCTTGATGATCACAGGAATCTTGACCGACCTCGTTACCTGATGGGTAATGTCGGAGGCAGCGTTTTTGTCTTGACCCACCAGCATGCCCGTGGGGGTCCCTTTCATCTCTGATGGATGGGGACATCCGAAGTTGAGCTCAATCAATCTGATTCCGGTATCCTCCATCATCTTCGAAAGGGTCACCCAGCTTTCCACTGTTGTTCCGGCCACGCTCCCGATGAGCGCACAATCATGCTTCAGGGCTGAGGTTTGAGCTTCTTTTAACTCTTTCATCCATTCTTCCGGAGTCTCTTCAGCCAGACCGGTCCGGCCGTAGAAGGTGAAGAGCCTTGGGATTTTTCCCCGACAGACATTGTGCTCTTCGTCGAGGTAACGCCATTTCGACATACGGGTCAAACGGCGCATGGCTTCGGAGTCGGTGACTGTCTTAGCCACCAGCCCTCCTGCCCCTGTCCTGATCACCTGCTTCATATTGCGGGCGGAAAGGGTTGGCTCCGCAGAGGCCGCAATAATGGGATTCTTAAAATTCACCCCGCAAAATTGAACCTTCAAATCGGCCATAGAATCTCCTTTAAAACAAAAGTGTATAGTACAAAGGTAACGGTAAACCTGCCTGTCGGTAGGCAGGGATGTCCGTATCGTTAAATTGAAAATGACGTTTGTCGTTGTCGAAGCTCGTACTCGCCGCGCAAGCGCTGGCGCAGCGGGTCGAAACTCGTGAATAGAATCTGGATGCTCGAGCTTCTTTTTTCGAGCCTCTTGCTTCGATACGAGCATCGTCACCTATAACCGTTTGACTATCCATCCAAATGGGCTTCGTAACCGTAACCTAACCCAAAAACCGCTTTCTGAGTTTGTGTCTACTTGCTTCAAATAGATGAAAATTATTTCTGACGTTCTTTCAGAGCCTTCAGTATCTTCTCCGGAGTGATGGGAAGCTCTGTGAATCTCACACCGATGGCATGATAGATGGCATTGGCCACTGCCGCCGGCGAAGGGTTGAGCGCCGGCTCTCCGATTCCCTTTGCTCCGAAAGGTCCGTTCGGATCAACCGGCTCCACCAGAATGGACTTTATCGGTGGGATATCCAGTGGACCTGGAATGACATAATCCCTGAAATCGGGATTAAGAACTTTTCCCTTTTCAACCACCATATCCTCCATCAATGCCCATCCAATTCCCTGTGTGACACCGCCGTGAATCTGCCCTTCTGTGGTCTGCGGATTGATGGCCCGGCCAACATCGTGAGCTGCGGTGTATTGGATCACATTCACATGACCTGTCTCTGTGTCCACTTCCACCTCGGCAATCTGACAGGCAAACGGGTAAGCGGGCGCGACATTTCCATACTTGGTCACCGGATCTGGAAGGACCGTATCCGGAGCCCAGAATCCGGTCCCCACAACAGGAGAACCGCCTCGCCTGAGCAGACAGATCTCCGCCACTTTCTCAAAAGAAAGATTTCTTTTAGGCTCATCTTTCACATAGATCTTCCCTCCCCTGGCCTCCAGTTCGGAAGGGATCGTCTCAAATACCTCTGCCGCCACTTCGAGGATCTGTCGTTTCGCATCCTGGGCGGCCGCTTTCACGCCATTTCCACCGAAGACCGTCCCACGCGTGGCAAAACTTCCCAGGCCAAACGGACTGATATCCGTATCGACCGGAGCCACCTCAATCCGGTCAAGGGCGACGCCCAGCTCCTCTGCAACGATCTGGGCAAAGACCGTTCGCTGCCCCTGCCCCATATCCGACTCCCCATGATAGACCAGAACCTTGCCTTCCCTTCCGATGCGAACGATCCCTGCTCCGCCATCGAATTCACGTGAGAAGGCGCGATTTCCGGAGACATGGTTACAGCAGGCCAGTCCCACTCCACGAGCAAAACGTTTCTCCTGTCGCCTCTCCTCCCATCCCGATGCTTCTACGGCCTTCCGGACGCACTCCTCCAACCCGGAAGAGCCGATCTGCCAGCCATGGATGGAAACCTCGCCGGTCTTGAGTCCATTCCTGATGCGCAGTTCCGCCGGATCCATATTCAAATCGCCTGCAATCATATCGAGGGAACTCTCAAGGGCAAAGGTCATCTGGGCATTTCCGAAGCCGCGGAAACAACTCGTGGGAACGGTATTGGTGTAAACGGTGAGGCCCTCTGTCCTCAGATGTTCGAAGCGGTAAAGGGAATCGACACGGTAACAGGCGGTCGCCACAATGGCCATCGAATAGACCGCCCTTGCTCCAGAACCACCGATGATCCTTACTTCTTTGCCAACCAGCGTCCCATCTTTTCTGGCGCCGACTTTGAGATCGATATACATGGGGACCCGTGGATTGCCTGCCATAAAATCCTCTTCCCGGCTGTTCACCATCCGGATGGGTTTCCCTGTTTTTTGACTCAAGACAGCGGCGGCAAGATGGAGATTCGTCTCCATCTTTGCTCCGAACGCGCCGCCATAGTAGGGGACGACGACCCGGATCTTCTCCAGTGGAAGTCCCAGCGCCTTAGCATACGTGACTCGCGTCATCGAAGGAATCTGTGTGGCAAGATAAAGGGTCAATTTCCCTGTGGGCTCAAAATGGGCAACACAGGCCATGGGTTCGAGGTAAGCCTGATAAACCTGATTCGTATAGTAGCGGTCCGAGTGAACGACATCGCATTCTTGAAATGCCCTGTCCACATCCCCTTTGTTCAATTTAAACTCAGAGACGATATTTCTCTCTTTATCATGAATCAGGGGCGCTCCGGGTTGCATGGCTTCAATGGGATCGAAGACCGAAGGAAGTTCCTCGTACTCCACCCGGATCAGATCGAGCGCCTCCTCTGCCGTATCCTCATCAATGGCCGCCACAGCCGCGACTTCATCCCCGATGAACCTGACCTTCTCCACAGCGAAGATGTTCCAGTCCTCTGTTCTCGGACCAAAAGGGATTTTGGGCGTATCGTCCGCCGTGACGATGGCCTTCACTCCCTTGAGGCTTCTGGCTTTTGAAGGATCGATATGGAGAATGCGGGCATGAGGATGAGGACTTCGAAGAATTTTACCATAGAGCATTCCCGGAAACTGGAGGTCAGAGACGAATTCGGCAACGCCCCGTGCCTTTTCATTTGCATCGATCTGTGGAACAGAATGACCGACCACGGAATACTTCACCATTCTCGAATCTCCCTCAATCCCCTCTCATCAATCCTTCCTCTTTACCAGGGAAGAGATCGCCTCGACAATCTTCTGATATCCTGTGCACCGGCAGAGGTTTCCCACCAGGTTTTCACGAATCTCCCTCTCTTCTAAATACGGATTTCTATCCAAAAGGGCTTTTGCGGAGAGGATCATTCCGGGCGTGCAAAATCCGCATTGAATGGCTCCGTGATGGATAAATGCCTCCTGGAGGGGATGGAGCTTCCCCGCTCCAGACAAACCTTCGATGGTGGTGATTCTTCTGCCATCTGCTTGCAAAGCCAAAACCAGACAGGAGTTGACTGGTTCATCATCCAATAGAACCGTGCAAGCACCGCATTCTCCAGCCCCGCAGCCTTCCTTTGTGCCTTTCAAACCCAGTTCATTCCGCAATACATCCAGAAGCGTCCGGTTGGCCGGAATTTCGAGTTCAAAAACCTCTCCATTCACATTTAACTGCAAAGGATATTTCATTCACAGATCTCCATTCGTAACTCTTTAGCCAAATCAAGCTTCAAATTGTATCAGGGGGCTGGGCAAGTCCCGCCGACGGCGGGACTGCGTAGCGCAATGCTATTTGGTTAAACGGTTACCTTCATTCAGATTCCTGTTGGAGGAATGGAAAGGCCTAGCCCGAGTTTCCTACTTAAAGTTTACCGCGATGCATAACCATTTGTAAATAAAAGTGTTTATGCTTTTTCTGACTATGCCCTAAAAATAATAACAGAAAAGATGCTAAATTAGAGCTTGACTT
>Ga0207951_100132_pt1 | contig 47330 bp, 51 predicted proteins | sample Subbio12Aug_8Bad_FD_184830 | JGI IMG/M metagenome (GOLD analysis project Ga0207951, IMG submission 184830) | Serpentinite rock and fluid subsurface biosphere microbial communities from McLaughlin Reserve, California, USA - CR12Aug_8Bad (SPAdes) | ecosystem: Environmental > Terrestrial > Deep... | reverse complement strand
GCTACAGGTGCTCGATCGAGACCGATGTTTACGAGATTGGAGGACAAGAGCGAGCCTGGTAGATCGCCATGTTCAATCTTTGTTCTTCAACATGGCCAAAATCGCAGCTTCGGGCCGACTGGGCCAACCTGCTGCTGCTCGATCGCTCGGTGATCTGCATCGACCCCAAGGGTGAGAACGCGCGTGTCACCGCCCGCGCCCGCGCCACCAAGGGGCCGGTCTGGTGCCTCGATCCGTTCGGTGTGTCGGGCCGGCCCCCTGCCTGCTACAATCCGCTCGATCGGCTCGATCCCGCCAGCCTCGATCTCGCGGAAGATGCCAACACGCTCGCCGACGCCCTGGTCCATGACGCGCCGGGACAGTCCGGCGAAGCGCACTGGAACGAGGAAGCCAAGGCGCTCATCGCCGGGCTGATCCTCCATGTCGTCACCACCGAACCCCTCGATCGCCGGACGCTGGCGACGGTGCGCGAGTATCTGACGCTTGCCCCTGCCCGCTTCGCCGATCTGCTAGCCGCGATGCAGGACAGCGCCGGTGCCGGTGGCCTGGTCGCGCGCGCCGCCAACCGCCAGCTCGGCAAGTCCGATCGCGAAGCCGCGGGCGTGCTGTCGTCGGCCCAGCGCCATACCCACTTTCTCGATAGCCCGCGCATCGTCGCCAGCACGGCCACGTCGGATTTCACGTTCGCGGGATTGAAAGAATCGACCGCCACGGTGTTCCTGTGCCTGCCGCCCGATCGGCTCGACACCTATGCACGCTGGCTGCGGCTGCTCGTATCGCAAGCCGTCACCGACATGGCGCGATCGACCGCCCGCCCTGCCCGTCCGGTATTGTTCCTGCTCGACGAGTTCGCCGCGCTTGGCCGTCTGGAGCCGGTCGAGCGCGCGATGGGGCTGATGGCGGGCTATGGCCTCCAACTCTGGCCGATCCTCCAGGACATGCACCAGCTCAAGGCGAACTATGGCGAGCGCGCTGGTACGTTCATGTCCAACGCCGGCGTGATCCAAGCGTTCGGGGTGAACGATCATGCCACCGCCGACATGCTCTCGCGCACGATCGGCGACACGACGCTGGAATACGATACCGTCAGCACCTCGCGCGGCACCGGCTGGGGTGAAAACCGCGCTGGCCCCTCGGAAAGCGTCAGCGCACACGTCACCGCCCGGCGGCTCGCCACCCCTGACGAAATCATGCGGATGCGGCCCGACCAGGTTCTGTTGCTGCGCCAGGGCGAACACCCGCTCGCGGTCGAAAAAATCCGCTATTACGATCAGCGCGAGTTTGCCGGGTTGTTCGATCCGGCCTGAACGGTCGCCGAAAGCACGAAGTCCACACACCGCCGGGCCGGAAGTTGGACCCGCTACGGGTAGCAGCCGCGGCGGGTCCGGTCGCGATCGCTGGGCAGCTCGCTTCGCACGTCATAGTCGATCTGACCAGTTAGCGCGAGGGGCCGCGCTGGCGCTGCCCTGGCCTTCGTAGGGCTCTGCCCTCCCCTCGCCTCTCGATCGGCGCACCACGGCCCGGAAACCCGCCCCTGAGACCGATTTGCCGGTCACTGTCGCTCGAAGTCGAAGCGCCGCCGGTCGCGCTTGGCTTTTCCGGAAAGCCTGCGGCGCTTGCGCCGCCCTGGTGACGCCGAAGGCGGCACGCAACTAAAGCGCATCGGCCGTTAGGCCGATTCCGTTTCTCCCCTCCCCTTTCGGACGTGTGATGTCGCTGATGGAGGGAGCTGCCGTTGTCCTAGCCTAACGGGCTTCTGCGGGTCCAGCGGTGCCGCTCGGGGTTAAGAGATTCTGTTAAAGAGGAATCGTTAAGAAGGTTAAGGGCCGCGCGAAGCGGAGTCTTCGCTTTGCTATCAGGCAGTTGCGGATGTGCATGGTGGGTGAAACCCCGTGATTCGGTGGGTGATCCCCCGATAGTCCGGTGGGTGATCCCCCGAAGCGATGGTGGGTGATCCCCCGAGTCCGCCAATCCTGAAAAGCGGCTTTCCGGGACGGTTATCCACAAGCTGGCGGGCCGTTCGGCCTCGATCGCGGCGCGGTGCGGCCGGCCGGTCGACTCGGGCCGGTGGGCGAAACCCCGATAGTGACGGCTGCGGTGGGTGAAACCCCGATAGTCAGCGACGCCCGGCGAGCCGATCCATGCGGGCGTCGACCTCCTCGGTTCGCCGGCGATCGACGTCGAAGCGCGCGCGCCGCTCCTCTTCGGCCCGCATCCGCTCGGCAAGCGCCAGCGCCTCGGCCTCGCCGCGTCGCCTGAACAGGACGGCGGGGCTTTTGTCGGCCGTCTCGGTCGTCTCCATCGTATAGTCGGGGAGCTGGTCGGCCTCGATCACCCGCCGGAGCATCCGGTTGAACTCCTTGGGCTGGGCGTCGCTGCCGGTCTTGTCGCGTAGCAGCTCCACCCGGCACACCCACCCACCCTGCTGCGCGCCGACATGCTTGCGCGCGATGCGATACAGCGCCCGCTCCAACCCCCCGGATAGCAGGAAGTAATCGGGGTGCATGGTGAGCAGCGACTTTTCGTTGACGATCCCCTCGTAAACCCAATCCGAGAGGGTCAGCGTCATGCCGCGCGGCTGCTCGGTCTCGGCGTCGGTGTCGAAGGTCCAGCTATCGAGCCAGTTGAACCCGGCTTTCTGCCTGCGTGCTGACGCCCGGATCGAGGTCGTGATGGAAGTCGTCTGGAGCCGGAGCAATGCCGCCTGCAGCTCCTGATAGTCCCTGCCCCCGGTGCTGCGCTTGATCGCCCGCAACAGGTCGTAGGGCGTCGTGGTCAGCGTGCGCGGCAGGTCGTTCAAGCCCTGCTGCTTCATGCGATTGAGCGTCGATGCCGCCCATATCAGAATATCGGCATCCCATATCGTCGCCATGCCGTAGTCGGGGATTGCCTGCACGCGCACCCACGCCTCGCCGTCCGGGCTGCGATACTCGATCGGCTTCAACCGCTTGCGCTTCTGGAGCGAGAAGAACGGCCGCTCCATGACCTCGCGCTGGTCGCGGAGCGGAAGGTCGCCCAGCGCCGGGATGAACAGGTCGAACTCGGGGTTGGGATCGCGCCGCTTGCTCACGGCGCGAACCTGGTGTGGCCCCGCTTGACCAGATACTGGCGGAGCAGCCGTTCGGTGATGACGGTAAGCGGCTCCCCGCCCTCCTCGACACTAAGCTGGCGCAATGCACGGTGCATGTCCTCGGGAATGTGGATCAGCACCGGCTTCTTGCCCGGATGGCTGCTGCGCCGCGCCGGTGTCGCCGGGGTGGGCGTGTCGGCCGATCGGCGCGGCGCTGCCGCCCGTTGCGGCTCGAGGGTCGGCTCGGAAACGGAAGCCAGTGCCGGCTCCTCGGCCTCGTCATCGAAGATGCTGGCGAGCGCGGAAGGCTTTTTCGCCATTATGCCGCCTCGCTTACTGGCTTAGTCGTAAAGCCGCTTAGTCGCTTAGCCTCATTATAGGCGGCGCGCAGCTCGGCCGCCGCCTTGCTGTCCGGCTCGGTTTCGACCGCGGTGCGGCCCAACGGCGTTGCCTTGTAGAAGTCCTTCCGGAAGTGAAGGCGACTGTCGAACATCGTCACCCCCTTCGCCGCAAAGCCGGCATGGGCCTCCTGCCCCTCCCCGCCCTGGTGCGGAACCTGGGTCAGAATGACGGCGAAGGGGGTGCCGGCCTGCTGCACCTGCTTGACGGTCTGCAACACCGAATGAACGTCCAGCCCGCGCGGTGCCACGGGGATGATGACGAAATCCGCCTGCTCTGCCGCGAGCATGGCGATGTCCTTGGAGTTGGCCGGTGTGTCGATGATGATGAGGTCAATCTTGCCGCTGCCGCGCCCGCGCGAGACGTGCAGCGGTAGGCCGGCGACGCTGCTGTCCTTCACCGTCACGTCGTCGTCGTCGCGGCGCTCCGACCAATAGAGCGCCGAACCTTGCCGGTCGTCGGCGTCGAGGATCACGACGGACGCTCCTTCCCGCGCCGCCTCGACGGCGAACCCGGTCGAAAGGGTGGTTTTCGATTGCCCACCCTTCTGCGCGATCACGGCCCATACCTGCATCGCTGTTGCTCCTACTAAGCGGTTAAGCGACTTATGCCGCTTAACCGCTTAGTCGTAAAGGGTCTTAGTCGCTTAGCTATCGCCGGCTTCGTCGTCGGGATCGAGCGGATCGTGCTGCATCGGCCCATGTCCGGCGATCGGACATAGGGGCGCGCCCGTCGTCTCCAGCCATTTGCGCGCGGTCCTCACCGTATAGCCGCACGCCGCGCACTCGCATTTGGGCATCCCCGTCGCCTGCTTCTTGGGTGCCATGGTCTCGCCACCGGTGTCGAGCCGGGCATGGGTGAGGGGCGTGCGCTAAGTCCGGCCGAATGAATATCTCGAAATGGCCGTCGCCGCTGCGCCGATTATCCCAGCACTCGCCAATCGCCTTGCCCTTCGCGCCCCGGCTGGTGAAGCCGATCGCGACGCGCACGCGGGCGGGCAGGGGAGTGTCCAGCGCGTCGAACAGCGGGGCCATGCCGATCGCCACCCGGTTCAACCAGCTCTCGCGATTGTCCTGCTCCATGATCTTCTCCCTTCAAATCGCCCTTGGCGACGGCCTCGCCATCGGCCCTGCCTCGTGGCGAACAGCGGGGGAGAGGGGGCAATGGGAATCTGCCGGGGTGGTGCGGGCGCAGTGAGTGAAGCGAGGGAGCCACGGCCCGGCTGATTGCCGTTGCTGGGGAGAGGGGGCGGCGCTCCCTTTCCCCACCTGATGGAGATCTCGCCGGCATCGCCGGCGTCCGCCTGGGCGGGGCGCACCCCGCCCGCGCGAGCGATCGTTGCCCGTCAGGGGCGAGACGCCGCCACGGAGGCTCGATCGGAGCGCGAGCGGAGATAGAGCGCGGCCCGTCACGGGTGCGCGCGCCGATGCAACTATTCCCTAGCGCTTGGGTTTATGCTACACCGGCCTATGCCTGTCGTGTTCCGTATCGGTGGCCTGCGGGTCGTTATCTGGCCCAACGATCATCGCCCGGCGCACGTTCATGTGAAGGGCGCGGACGGAGAAGCGGTGTTCAACCTAAACTGCCCCGCCGGTCCGCCCGAGCTGCGCGATAGCTTCGGCTTCAAGCTGTCGGACGTGAACCGGATCGAAGCGGCGCTGGCGGACGTGGTGCCGATGCTGTGCGAGGAATGGAGGACCATACATGGCGATTACTGAGCAGGAACTGGCGAAAGCCGAAGCGCGCATGGCGGAAACCCGCGCCGCGGGCCATGCCGTGTCCGCTCGCTACGATCGCCGCCGTTCGCGCGTGGTGGTTGCCCTCAACACCGGGATCGAGCTGACCTTCCCGACGCAGCTCGCCGAAGGGCTGGCCGATGCCTCGCCCGACAACCTCGCCGACATTGAAATCAGTCCGGCCGGGCTGGGGCTGCACTGGCCGAAGCTCGATGCGGACCTCTATGTGCCGGCGCTGCTCCAGGGCGTGTTCGGCTCGAAGACGTGGATGGCCCGTCAGCTCGGGGCGGCCGGGGGCAGGGCGCGCTCGGCCGTCAAGGTCGCCGCGTCGCGCGCGAACGGCCAAAAGGGCGGTCGGCCACGCAAGGTGGCATCGGCATAATCAGGGCAGAGCGCGTCAAGCGGTCTCGAATAAGGGCAGCGGCTGAATCGCGCGCGCCGGCACGGGCTGATAGACGCCGATCGTCACCCATTCCGGCGGCCAATCGACCGTCACCGTGTCGCCGGCGATGCGCGTGATCCCTCCGTCCTCGATCTTCGGTGTCGTATTCGCCAGCGATCAGCGCCCCGTCGCTGATCGCGAGATGAAAGTGGTCCTCGTTGCCGTCGAAGGGGACGCACAATTTCATCCCAACGTCGCCGGTGACGCCTAGGCGCCTGGGGAAAGCCGGGTGACGGTGATGCTCATGCGATTCTTCGTCCTGCCTGAACGGCCAGAACACAGCGGGAACAGACATAAAGCTAGGTCGGTTTCCTCGGCGGCAACTTATTCGCAGATTCGCTTAGTCGCTTAGTCTTGATGATATTGTTGAATCAGAGCCGTTTTCTGCTTTCGTTCTCGCCCATCTTGACTCATAGAAATCGTCATGCCGATCGCGCGCGAACATCGCTGGCTTTACCCGATCGACTGGCGCGAGCTGTCCGCCTTCATCCGTTTCGGCCGCGCCAAAGGGCGCTGCGAGCATTGCCGTCGCCCGCACGGCCGCGACGTGCTGCACCTCGGCAATGGTATCTGGTGGGACGAGGACGCCGCGCGCTGGCGCGACGGGCGGGGCAGGGAGATTCGTCGCCTGTCGTCGCCGGACGAGCTGGTGCGCGCGCAACCGGGGTTCGTGGGTATCGACCCGCCCCCCTCGATGCGGGTCACGCGCGTCGTCCTCGCCAGCGCGCACCTCAATCACGATCCGGGTGATAACCGGCCGCGCAACCTCGCCGCGCTCTGCCAACGCTGCCACATGGTCCACGATGCGACCGAGCATCGCCGGCGCCGTTGGCGCAACGCCTTCCGGTTGCGCGCGGTCGGCGACCTGTTCACCTGAACGGTGCTCCGCGCCCAGGTCGGGCCGCAAGGCCCGGCCAGGGGTGGGTGGGTGGGTGGGACAAAGACGCGGCCATCCGTTCGGGGCGGCCTCCACTACGCTAGCGAGCTTAGCGAACTGCGGCCGCCTGGTATGTGGCGGTAGAGCGTCGACGGCTGCACGCCCAATTGCTGCGCTACCTCCTCAACGGTGATGGTGGGGTCTGCGAGCATCGCCTTGGCGCGCTTGATCTCGGCCGGCCCCATCGCCGGCTTGCGCCCGCCGCGCCGCCCTAGCGCCTTGGCCTGAGCAAGCCCGGCATGGGTGCGCTCCAGCATCAACTCACGCTCAAACTCGGCGACGGCCGCGAAGACGTGGAACACAAGCCGCCCGCCGGGGCTGGTGGTGTCGATCGCCTGGGTGAGTACACGAAGGCCGATCTCGCGCTTAGCAAGATCTTCGGCCGTCTCCACGAGCTGCCGGACGGAGCGCGCGAGCCGATCGAGCTTCCAAACCACCAGCGTGTCGCCGGCACGAAGGTAATCAAGCGCGGCTTTCAGCTCAGGCCGATCGCGCTGCGCACCGGACGCCTTCTCCATAAACACTCGCTCGCATCCGGCTTGCCTGAGTGCGTCGAGTTGAAGGGCAGGAGATTGGTCCCTAGTAGACACGCGCGCATAGCCGACGAGCAAAGACTTTCTCCGAAAACTCGACTCGCCATAGTCGGATTTCGGAGAAGGAAACAAGAGACTGTTTTCGGAAGCTGAACAGGCCGTTCTCGCCGCTTCGGGCGCGATCGGCGCGATCCTCCCGCAATCGAGCGTTCGCGGGAGACGGGAGATAGGACATTATCACATGCTAGACAGGGGGGAAATCGTGGCTGGACCCTTCATGTCATCTTGCGGAGGTACACGTTGCCATTGAAGGCTGGCTGGCGCCATTCATCCGCTCTGGAAACGATGGATTGAGAAGCCGGCGTGCGCTCGCAACAGCCCAGACAAGCGCACCTGGCAAACCCTGCGGTATATCTGAGCTGCCCAAAGCCGGCTCAGCGTACGTTCGCGTAAGAAGCAGCAACAGCGCGCGCTCGTCCGCGCTGAGCATTGGATTACAACAGCATTCGGCAACCAATGCCCGGCCAAGGCATCCTTCAGTGAGTTGAAAAACGCTGGCCAGGGCGACCACCGCAGGAGCCGGAATCCCGAACTCGCCCCCTAGTCTGGTGAGCGGCGGCAGGGGTTGCTCACCGAGTTGCCGGCACGCCGCGTAGCGGCGCAGCAGCCGCACCACGATCCGCTCGGCGTCCCCTGCATTGGGGTCCATGCGCACCATCACCGTCATCGCCCATATTTCATCAGAGTCGCTATTGCGATGCATTCGCATCTAGCATAGGGCGCGTCAATGATTGAGAACGATTCGCAAAGGGGGTGAAATGAGGAAAAGTAGATTATGCGGTGCGCTAGGCCTTGGAATGATGGCCGTGCCCGCAGCGGCTCAGGATCAGCCAGCCATCCCGGCTACGGACGCCCGCCAAACAATCATCGTCACCGGCGTCCGGGACGGCTACCAAGTCGACGCGACCAGCACCGCCACCCGCACACCGACCAGTCTCAAGGACGTTCCGCAGGCGGCGTCGATCATCACCGAGGCGCAGATTGACGACCAGGCGATGCGCTCGATCGCCGACGTGCTTCGCTATGTCCCCGGCGCGGTGATCTCTCAGGGCGAGGGCCACCGCGATCAGATCATCCTGCGCGGCAATAACAGCACCGCGGACTTCTTCGTCGACGGCCTGCGTGACGATGTGCAATATTACCGCGGCCTCTACAATGCAGAGCGGATCGAGGTCCTGAAAGGCCCCAACGCGATGATCTTCGGGCGCGGCGGTGGGGGTGGGATCGTCAACCGCGTCACCAAGCGCCCCGTTGCCAACGCCTTCATCAGCGGCAGCGGCTCGGCGGACACATATGGCGCATGGTATGTCGACACCGACATCAACCAGCCGATCGGCGAATCCGCCTCCGCTCGGCTGAACGCCGTTTACGAGGAGTTCAACAGCAACCGCGATTTCTACGACGGACGCCGGATTGCGATCAATCCGACCTTTGCCCTATCCCTCGGTGGCACCACCCGGATCGACCTGGGGTTCGAATATAACAATGACAAGCGCACGATCGATCGAGGCGTCCCCTCGGCTGCGCAGGGCTCTCTGACGAGCCCGTCACGCCCCCTCACCGGCTTCCGCGACACCTTCTTCGGTGTTCCGGGTTTCAACGTCAGCGATTTCGAGGCCAAGGTCCTGAGCGGGCGCATCGAGCATCGGTTCAGCGACAACCTGACCCTGACCAGTCGGGTCCTGTACGGCGACTATGACAAGCTCTATCGGAACGCCTTTGCGGTGACCCCGGTCACGCCGCGCGTCGGCATCCAAAGCGTCGGCATCGAAGCCTATAGCGATCCCACGACGCGCAAGAACTTCTTCAACCAGAACGACCTTGTCTGGACCGTCACCACCGGCCCCGTCCGCCACGTGCTGCTCGCCGGCTTTGAAGTTGGTGATCAGCGCACGCGCAACCAGCGGATCAACGGCTTTTTCGGAAGCGGCGATATCGTCAATGGAGGGCGGCGTGTCTTTGTGGGGTTGGCCGACCGGATCACGGTGCCGCCGGTGACGCTGCGCACCACCGCCAATACCGGCTACCGGTCGATCCGGACAAATGCCGACGCCACTGCCTTCTATGTGCAGGACCAGATTTCGATCGGCGAACATGTCGATGTCATCGGCGGCGTTCGCCGCGACCGCCTCAAGCTCAGCGTCGACGACCTGGTCGCCGGGCAGAGCTATAGCCGGACGGACACTCTCTGGTCTCCCCGTCTGGGGGTGGTGCTGAAGCCGGTGCAACCCGTCTCGATCTACGCCAGCTATAGCCGGTCCTTCCTGCCCCAGTCGGGCGATCAGTTTTCATCGCTCGACATTACAAGCGCCGCGCTGGAGCCGGAGAAGTTCGACAATTACGAACTTGGCCTCAAATGGGATATCTTTCCAACGCTGAACCTGACCGCTGCTGTCTACCGCCTCGACCGTACCAACACCCGCGCGACCGACCCCAACGACGCCACGCGGACGGTGCTTACGGGCGCGCAGCGCAGCAAAGGGCTTGAGCTCGGCCTGAGCGGCGCGATCACACCCCAATGGCAGGTCAGTGCGGGCTATGCACTGCAGGACGCGAAGATTCGCAAGACGACGAGCGCGGCCCCGGCCGGGCGCGAGGTACCGCTGGTTCCCAAACAGCAGGCTTCGCTCTGGACCCGCTACGACTTCACCCCTCGCTTCGGGGCCGGCGTCGGCGTCTACCACCAGTCGAAGAGCTTCACTTCCATCAGCAACACCGCCGTCCTGCCCGCCTTCACCCGTGTGGATGCTGCCGCATTCTTCAAGCTCACCCCCCAGATCGAGGCGCAAATCAACGTCGAGAACCTCCTCAACAGCAACTATTTCTCGTCCGCCTACAACGACAACAACATCATGCCTGGTGCGCCGACGACGGCGCGAGCTACGGTTAGAATGAGCTTTTAGACAAAGGCGTGGGAGAGATGGATGTGGGCACAAAGCGCGTAATCGAAGGCGCTGTGGCGGGCGCGGCTGCAGGGTTGATGGCCTCATGGGTAATGTCCGAGTTCCACGACGCCTGGAAAGTGGCATCCGGCGAGAGGGACGTCGGAGACGAGCCCAACACCGTCAAGGTGGCCGACGCTGTAACGGAAGCAACCGTAGGGGAGCCGGTGCCGGAGGAATATCGCGAGCCCGCCGGAGCAGCTGTTCATTACGGCTTTGGGATGTTTCTCGGCGCTCTCTACGGAGCCGCGGTGGAGGTTCGCCCAGAGACCAGCGCTGGGTTCGGAACCGCCTACGGAGCGGCGGTGTCGCTGGTCGCCGACGAGATGGCGATGCCGGCGTTGGGCTTCAGTCCCCCCGCTTCGGAGGTCGCAGCTTCGACGCACCTCCGCGGCTTTGTCTCGCACCTGGTTTTCGGCGTAGCTCTGGAAGCAGCGCGGAGGCTCCTAATTGCGGGTGTCAGAGCGAAAATCGGCTAAAACGGTATGCTCGCGACCTTCCCCCGCGCACTCTTGCGAGCCAGCCGCGTTGTCGCTCTCCAGAAGTGACAACGGCGCGGTGGCCCGCGCCGTTGTGCATCCTAGGTCACAAACTCATAAATGGGATTCCCTTTTTGGGGTGGTCGTGATTCAAGCTCCTGGAAGGGAGCTTATGATGAGCGTGCGTCGCTACGAGCTGTCGGATTTCGAGTGGTCGGTGATCGAGCCGTTGCTGCCCAACAAGCCGCGCGGAGTTGCCAGGGTCGATGATCGTCGGGTGCTGAACGGCATCTTCTGGCGTCTTCGAACCGGTTCGCCTTGGGCGGACATACCTGAGCGCTATGGCCCACCGACGACCTGCTACAACCGCTTCGTTCGATGGCGCAAAGCGGGAGTTTGGGACCGCATCTTCGAGGCGGTGTCGAGAGCCTATGAAGGCGAGCTTCAGATGATCGATAGTTCCTCGATCCGCGTCCATCAGCATGGCGCGAATGCAAAAAAAGGGGTCCGAAGGAAGCCGAGGCTGGGGACGACGCTCCAGCCCGATGCATGGGGCGCTCGCGGGGCGGACTGACCACCAAGATCCATGCGCTTGTTGATGCGAACGGCCTGCCGATCATGCTGAAGCTCACCGAGGGCCAAGCCCATGATGGCCGCAGCGCCGCCGACATGCTCGACGCGATCGGCGAGGATCAGATCCTCCTTGCCGACCGCGCCTATGACAGTGACGCGCTGCGTGAGAAGATCGCCGGACAAGGTGCCTGGGCCAACATCAAACCTTTGCCGAACCGGAGGAAGGTGCCGGCATTCAGCGCCTTCCTTTATCGCTACCGAAATCTCGTCGAGCGCTTCTTCAGTAAGCTCAAGCACTTCCGAGCCGTCGCAACTCGATACGAGAAGCACGACGCAAACTACCTCGCCCTCGTCAAACTCGCCTCAGCCAAAATCTGGATGCGATTTATGAGTCGGTGACCTAGTGGTTGTAGCCATGCTCATTGTACCGGCGCGCGTCGCGACGCGCATGACGTACTTCCCGGCGATAGTCCTGACGGGCGTGCCGGTTCGTGGCGTAGCCGTTGTAGCCGTAGTCGGAATAACCGTTACCGTGACTGCCATGCCCTTCGCCTTGGGAGTAGCTTCGGCCGTGACCCTGAGGCTGAACATAGCCATGTCCTTGGCTGTAGTAGCTCTGGCTCTGATACCCATGGCCACCGGATTGGCGGGCATGGGCCGGTGGTTCGGCGAGGGCCGGTACGGCCACGATGAGTGCCAATCCGGCGATTGCGAGCTTGAACATGGTGCTCAGCCTGGGTTTGTCCCGAAGACTCTGGAAAGCCCGTCCGGTGCCCGCCACCGGATCAGGCACATAAGCCGGACCGCGGAGCCGACTTTAAGCCCGCAGGACAGCGAGAGGGAAACGGCTTAGGATATGGGGGAAAGGGGCGAAAGGTGCCGCGGACGGCTCCGCGCGCCTGATAAGCTTCGACTTCCGAGCTGAGACGAGTTCCCGGCGTAAAGTGCTTCCGTCCCGTCTTTCGGGCTGGAGAGATGTATGCGCAGATCGTGCTGAACCGGGCTTGAAGCGTGTGGCATTCGTTCGCTTCGGATTCGAGGGGTGTTCACCGGCCGTGCGTAATACATGTGAGGCTGGCTAAGGAATGAACATGGACATGGATTTAGACAGCGCGTTGCGCCGCCTTGCCGAGCAACCGCTTCATCCCGGGCTCGCGGAACTGGAAGGCGACGTCATGCGGCTGGTCGCGGCGAAACGGCGCGCGGGCGCGGGAGTGACGTTGCGATCCGGCATGCTGGCAGCGCTGGGCGCAGTCGCTTTGGGAGTGGTGGGCGGCGGATTGTCGTCCAACGCGACGACTGCGCAGGTGCCGACGCTAACACCCTTCGGGCCTGCCATGCCGCTAGCGCCTTCGACCTTACTCGCGTTCCAGTGACGAGCGGCGGCCAAAGGACGATGCTGATCGCCATCGTCGCGTTCGTGGCGGCGGTCGCAGGCGTGTGGGCTGGACGCGAATTGTTTCCTGCGCCGACGAGCCCGGGCGTGGAGCTTCATAGCTTGCTCCACGAGGGGCTCGAGCTGGACGAAGCTCAACGGACCAAGCTCGAGACCCTGGAGTCGCGCTTCGCCGTTCGACGGCGTGCGTTGGAGCTGGAACTCAGGGCCGACAACGCGCGGCTCGCCGACGCCATCGAGGCCGAACATGGTAATGGGCCGCAGGTGGCGGCGGCCGTCGATCGTTCGCACGGCTCGATGGGCGAGCTCCAAAAGGAGACGTTGAACCATATGTTCGCGATGCGTCAGATCCTGAGGCCCGACCAGGCGAGGACGTTTGACCGCGCGGTGGTGAAGGCGCTGACCGCAGACGCGCGGTGAGCCTTGATCTCACGGCCTGCACGGACGGCGAACTCGCCGCCTTGACGCTCGGCGGACGTCAGGCTGCGTTCGCTGAGATCATGCGGCGGCACCAAAGACCGGTCTACCGCCTGATCCGCTCGCATATCGGCGACGCCGAAGAGGCGCTTGACCTCACTCAGGAATGCTTCGTGGCCGCCTTTCAGAACTTGCGAGAGTATGACGGAGATCGGCCGCTCTCTGCGTGGCTGACCCGCGTGGCGATCAACAAGAGCCGCGACTGGCATCGGCGGCGGCGCATACGCCAGATATTATCGTTCGCCTCTTCGCTGCCGCCCGAGACGATCGAGGGTGAGCGGGACGAGGCGCCAGGTGCCGACGCCGTCACCTTCGACCGTGCCAAGCTTGCTCGGCTTTCGCGCGCGGTGTCCGAGCTGCCGGCCACGCTCAAGGAGACGCTCTTGCTACGGACCGTGGAAGGGTTGTCCCAAGCGGAGACTGCGGCCGCGCTGGGGATCAGCGGCAAGGCCGTGGAGACGCGGCTCCGGCGCGCGCGTGAAAAATTGTCGAAAATTCTCAACTTCGCATGAGGGGTTGGGCCGGTTCGAGCGTAATGATGGGTAAGGTCGGCGGCCCCCCCGCCGCCGGCCGCAAGCATTCAACTGGAGCGAAGGAACGGCATGAGCCGCAATTTGAACCGGCGCGACGTGATGCGCGGAACCGCCATGCTAGGCGGCACCCTGGCCATGTCGGCTCACCTGCCAGCTTGGGCGCAAGCTGTGTCGCGCGGCATCGCCAAGCCCCTGCCGACCGTGTCGGGCACAAACATCGCGCTGACGATCGACCGGATGAAGCTGGTCATGGACGGAATCACGACGCCCGCGATCGGGGTGAACGGCACGGTCCCGGCGCCACTCGTCCGCCTCAAGGAAGGCCAGAAGGTCCGGCTCGCGGTGACCAACAATCTCGACGAGGATAGCTCGATCCACTGGCACGGCCTCATTCTGCCGTTCCAAATGGACGGCGTGCCGGGCATCAGCTTCCCCGGCATCAAGGCACGTTCGACCTTCGTGTACGAGTTCCCGGTCGTGCAGTCGGGCACCTACTGGTACCACAGCCACTCGGGCGAGCAGGAGCAGGACGGGCTCTACGGCCCCATTGTGATCGATCCCGCGGGGCCCGACCCGATCGCATTCGACCGCGAGCATGTGATCGTGCTGTCCGACCATAGCCAGATGACCGGCGAGGAGATCTTCCGCAAGCTCAAGCAGATGGGTGGCGCCTATTTCAACTATCAGCGCCCGACGCTGAGCGGGCTGCTCGCCGGCCGTGAAATGCCCCTCAAGGATCGCCTAAAGTGGGGGCAGATGCGGATGGACCCGGCCGATATTGCGGATGTCACGGGGTCTACCTACACCTTCCTGGTCAATGGCTTCGGGCCTTATGACAACTGGACGGGTCTCTTCCAGCCAGGCGAGCGGGTTCGGCTACGCATCGTCAACGCCGCGGCGCAGACCAACTTCAACGTCCGCATCCCTGACCTGCCGATGACGGTGGTGCAGGCCGACGGCCAGAACGTCCGGCCCGTCGCCGTGGACGAGTTCCAGATCGGGGTTGCAGAGACGTTCGACGTGATCGTGACGCCTGGCGACCGCGCCTACAGCTTCGTGTCCGAAGCGATCGACCGTTCCGGCATGGGGCGCGCGACCCTTGCACCGCGCGAGGGCATGATCGCCCCAGTCCCGCCGCTACGTCCGCGCACCCTGCTGACTATGACCGACATGGGCATGGACATGGGAAGCATGGAGGGCATGTCCGGGATGTCCGACGAGAACCCGGTGGCAAAGCGCGGCCTCGACCCCACGGTCCAGCAGAACGCATCGCGTAACCTGTGGAAGCTAACCGGCTGGAAGGGGCCGACTGACCACGGAGCGGTCGCGGTTGCGTCCGGCATGGCGGGCATGGCCGGCATGGGTCATGGCCAAATGACCTCCGGCGCGATGGCGGGAATGGACCACAGCCAGATGGGTGCCGGCGCGTCGGGCATAACCCCAAGCCAGACGGGCAGCGGCGGCATGGCGGGGATGGACCACGGCGCCATGCAAGGCGGTGCAGGGCAGGCCGGTGGAATGGCCGGAATGGATCACGGCTCCGGGGGCATGAGCATGGACATGAACATGCGCAACCCGAAGAACGCGCCCGGCGTCAAGATGGGGCCGGGGGTGCAGACCATCTCGCCGATGCCGAAGGACCGCACAAGCGAGCCGCCACAGGGGCTGGAGGACGTCGATCATCGCGTGCTCACCTATCGGGATCTCGTTGCGCTGGATCGCAACCCGGACGTGCGTGCGCCATCGCGCCAGTTGGAAATTCACCTGACGGGGAACATGGAGCGCTACATGTGGGGCTTCGACGGCCAGAAGCTGAGCGATCCAGCGGACCCCATTCCGTTCCGAAAAGACGAGCGGGCGCGGGTGACATTGATCAACGACACGATGATGCCGCACCCGATCCACCTGCACGGCCACTTTTTCGAACTAGTAACGGGCCATGGCGACCAGGCCCCACGCAAGCACACCGTAAACGTGCCGCCCGGAGGCAAGATGACTTTCGACGTGACGGCAGATGCGCCCGGTGACTGGGCGTTCCACTGCCACAATCTCTATCACATGACCGCAGGCATGATGCGTGTCGTAACCGTTCGCCCGATGGGTGAGGAGAGTCGCGATGCGGGCTAAGCTCCTCCTGATCGCCGGTGGCGCAGCGCTCGGCCTGGCAACGCCGGCGGTCGCGCAGATGGACCATTCCAATATGCCCGGCATGAAGATGCCACCGCCGAAGACGCCAGCGGTGAAAAAGCCCGCCGCTAAGAAGCCAGCAGCGACCAAGCCCGCCGCGCGCAAGAAGTCCGTGAAGCCCGCCGCTAGATCGACACCGCGCGCGAAGCCGAGTTCGGGGGCCAGGCCGGCCGAAAGTCGGTCCGCCAAGCCTCCGGCCCCTGGAACGGTCGTTGCCGATCCTCACGCCGGTCATGACATGTCGGCCATGCCGGGCATGAATACGCCCGGAGCCAACCCCAATCCTGGTGCCGGGCACGACATGTCGGCAATGCCAGGTGTGGCAGGCGCCAACCCCGCCAACCCAGGTGCTATGCAGGGCATGGACCATGGGTCGATGCAAGGAATGGGCCAGGGCTCGGGCACGATGCAAGGCATGTCGGGACACGACATGGAAGGCATGCCCTCAGTAATGGGCGCGGCGATGGTCGGCACCAACCTGCCTGCCGGCAACGCTCCGCCGCCACCGATCCCGACGGATCGCGCCGCGGACCAGGTCTACTCTGCCGCCGCCATGGCGCATTCGCAGCAGCATTTGCGGATGCACGGCGGGCAGAATTTCTCGCAGGTCATATTCAATCTGGCTGAAGTCCAGATCCGCGACGGTCGCGATGGCTACCGGTGGGACGGCAGTGCCTGGTATGGGGGTGATATCAACCGGCTGGTGCTCAAGACCGAGGGCGAAGGGAATATCGGGGGAAGCTTGGAAGCGGCGGAGGTGCAGGCGCTTTATTCGCGCGCCATTGGCCCATACACCGATATACAGCTTGGCGTCCGCTACGACTTCAAGCCCAACCCTTCGCGTGTCTATGCGGCGGTCGGCTTTGAAACGCTTGCACCCGGCTTCTTCGATGTCGAGGGCGCGCTGTTCCTGTCCAATAAGGGCGACCTGCTCGGGCGTCTGGAAGGCTATTACGATCAGCGGATCACGCAGCGGCTGATCCTTCAGCCACGCGCCGAGTTCAACTTCGCCGCGCAGGACGTACCGGAAATTGGCATCGGCTCCGGCCTGTCCGCGGCCGAACTCGGACTGCGTCTGCGCTACGAGATCAGGCGCGAGTTCGCGCCCTATGTGGGTATTTCGTACGATCGCAGGTTCGGGGACACCGCCCGCCTCGCACGCGCTGAGGGCCAGGGGGCGGCGTCGACCAGCCTCGTTCTGGGCGTCCGCACTTGGTTTTGAGGCCGATCAGGGTTTGTTGGGTTGACTGAGTCCAAGAAGGAGAAGTCAATGTTTAAGACAATTACAGTTCTGGCTCTGGCGGCGATGGCAGCGAGTCCAGCTTTGGCTCAGCAGCAGACGCAAGGCATGGACCACTCGAAAATGCAGGGCATGAACCACGACAACATGCCTGGCATGAACACGCCCTTCATGCCCGCCGAGATGGCGATGCAGAAAAAGATGATGGCGGCCAAGGGCGCCAATGCGAGCGAGACGTGGATCCGCAAGATGATCGAGCATCACCGCGGTGCGATTGCCATGTCGCAGATCGTTCTGCGCCAATCACCCGATGCGAAGACCCGGCAAATGGCTGAGAAGTCGATTGCCGAGCAAAACAAGAGCATTGGCGAACTCCAGGCGATGCTCCAGTCGATGGGCAAGCGTCCTCAGTGATAACCTTCGTTCCTCCCGCCCCACAACGAGCGGGCGGGAGGAATGACCAAGGAGATTCTTCCATGAAGTCAGCGTTGCGATTTGCGCTTACTGCCGCAGCCTTGTTGGTTCCGGTTGCCGCCAGCGCGGCTACCCCGATCGTTATGCACCGCGACCCCGGCTGCGGCTGTTGCGCCAAGTGGGCGGCGCAGGTGCAGCAGCAGCTCGGCCGGCAGGTGCGCGTCGTCGATGATTCTAACCGCCCGGCGCTGCAGAAGCGCGCGGGCGTTCCCGCGGACCTCTCGTCCTGCCACACCGCGATCGCCGATGGCATGGCTTTCGAGGGCCACGTGCCGATCGCCGACATGAAGCGGGCTCTTGCGACCCGGCCCAAGGGCGTGCGGGGCCTGGCGGTCGGCGGTATGCCGCTCGGCTCGCCGGGAATGGAAGTGCCGGGCGTCAAGGCGCAGGCCTATGACGTGGTCGCCTTCGGCACCGGCGGACGCCGCTTGTTCGCCCGCCACGGCAGCTGATCGGCGATTTTTCTGGTTAGGGCCGGCAGGACGCGCCTGCCGCTGCCAGCGTGACTCCTCCATCCAGTTCGCGTCGAAGCAGACGAAAAGTCTCACGGAAAGAGCTAATGGGCGGGTGAGGGGAGAAGGCCGGGCGTGCGTAAACGGGAATGGATGAACACGGATCAAGGGGTCAGGTGATGGGCGGCAAACGAGGCGGGACCTTCGCTATACTTCTTGCGGTTGCAATATCAGTCAGCACGTCGGCATCGGCGCACGAAGATCACAATGCGCTCGGGGCGGGTCCCGGGCCGGTCGCTAACAGCGCAGCCGAGACGCAGAAAGCAGATGGGGCGGACGCTGGCGACGGCCACATGGGCATGGGCTCTATGTCGACTGTGGACATGAACATGGGTGGCCGCGACATCGCCGGCGACGACATGGACATGGGCGGCATGCACGAGGAGACCGCCAACAAGAACAAGAGTTTCGGCGAACGGCTTGTGAGCTGGCTGGGCCGGCTGCACACCATGGTCATTCATTTTCCCATCGCCATGTTCATCGGCGCGTTCGGGTTAGAGCTGTTCGGGTTATGGCGCCGCAACCGGGACTATCAGCATGTCGCACACATAATGCTGGTGGTCGGCGCGCTGGGAGCGATCGCAGCGGCGTTCCTGGGCTGGTTCGCAGGCGGGTTCTACCTGACCGACCGCAACCCTATCCTGATGACGCATCGCTGGCTCGGAACATCGATCGCGGTCTTCGGCGTCGTGCTGGCTTGGATGGCAGCCCGCCACCGCAAGGGTCCCGAGCGGTCGCGGTCGTTGTATTGGGTGGTGCTTGGCCTGATGACGCTCGCGATCTCAATTCAGGGGTTCCTCGGCGGAACCTTCATGCATGGCGGAATAAACCACTTGGCGTTCTGAGGGGCCCGACGCTTAGTAGCCGCTCGCGTGTTGGCGCGGTTCGAAGGAGAATGCGGCAGCGCCGACCTTCGTGCCGTAGGATGCCGCCAGCGATCCCGGCTCCGCTCGGGCGTGTCGAGGAACCCCGACCCTGATAATAGCACACTGTCTCGATGCACTCGCGCGCGAGCCACGGGATCGTGGTACGGGATCATCGAACGGAGAAAGGCCGTGTCGCCGATCGTCGTGTGGATACGAATAAGCGCGAAGCAGCCGAAGAAGATGACAAGCGAGCCGGCGATCAGCGCTTTGTTGGCGGTGTTCGCTCGTCGCACCGCCAATGGCTCCCGCTACGTCGGCGGTACGCTCCGAGCGGAATACAGCCCGGCGAGGGCGGATGACAATCCACTGTCGCGGTCGCGCAACAGGTTATGAATTGCGGTCGCAGCGATCGCCGCTTGTCCGGCTGCGACGCTGATCTGATCGAGCCCTTCCACGACGTCGCCGACTGCGTAGAGACCCTTAACCGAGGTTTGTTGGTGGGCATTGGTTAGCACGCACCCGGATTCGCTGAGCTGTGCTCCGAGCAAAGAGGCAAGCCGCGTCCGAGGTGATGAGCCGAGTGCGGGGTAAAGCGTGTCGAATTGTAGCTCCAAGCCATTGGCCAGCCTCACCTCGACACACTCGCCAAGACGCAACTGCCCGACAGGCGAGGGGGCGACATCAATGCCCTGCTGGTCCAGCTTGGCAAGTTCGGTCGGCCCAAGATCGAGCGAGCGTTCGGCCAGAAGCGTGACCTTGGCCCCATAAGCCCTCAGGAATTCGGCTTCTTCAGCACCATGACCATCGCCGCCGAGCACCGCCACGTTCATGCGCCGGGCCTCATAACCATCGCAGATCGGGCAATAGCGGAGAAGCCCACGCGCCACGCCGATGTCATGCATCGCATCAGGCATCTCGGGACGCCGGTTGACGACGCCCGTCGCAAGGACAACGGTCCGCGCATACAGGACGTTCAGTTCGCAGCTTGCCGAGAAGTGGTCGCCTGACGCGACGATTGCGTCAATCTCACCTCTCTGGACCGTACCGCCATATTCGCGCAGCTGAGCCTGCAAACGGGCAAGAAACGTGACGCCGGAAATGCCGCCGGGAAATCCTGGCAGGTTGTGCGAGCGCGGGATGGACGCGGCGCGCCCTGCCGCCGCATCGTAGACGACGCAGCTCCTGAGAAACCGCGACAGATAGATCGCGGTCATGAGGCCCGCTGGACCACCGCCCACTATCAGACAGTCGATGACCTCCTCAGGATCTCCAGTCCAGCCCTGATCGGTCAACCGCAACCTCATCATTACCCCGCGCATGCGCCTATCAGGCCCGCGGCCACAGTTGGTTTAAGGGGAGACGCAGTGAAAAAGCGCTCCATGCTCCCTTCTGAATACGCGCTGCCACCGCCGACCCCTCATCGAGAGCGGTGCGTCGGCACGAAAAAAGATCGTGAGGGGTGACCCGTCCAGCTGCGTAATACAGGTGAGCCCAATTGAAATGGAGATTACCTAAATGCGCCGCTTGTTCATCACGACTGCCGCCGCCGCCCTGTTCTTCGTAGGCGGCGTGGCGAACGCGCATCCGAAGCTGGTGTCCGCCAGTCCCGCTGCCAACGCGGCGGTCGCGACCCCCGAGAAGATCAGCCTCCAGTTCAGCGAGAAGCTCGTGCCGGCTTTCTCTAAGGCCGACCTTACCATGGCCGCGATGCCTGGCATGGCGGCCATGAAAATGCCCAGCAGCGCCGCAGTCGGCGCCGATGGCCGGACGCTCACCATCACCCCGAAGCAGCGTCTCCCGCGTGGACGCTACAGCGTCGACTGGCAGGTCGTCTCTGGCGACACACATAAAATCACCGGCAGCTACAATTTCACGGTGAAGTGAGCGAATGCTCGACTGGCCGACCGTCGCCATCCGCTTGGCGTTGTACCTGGTCCTGGCGGCGCTGTTCGGCCTGTCGGCCTTCAGCCTCTACGGCCTTCGCCTTGGCGAGCGCGATGATGCAATCGCGCTGCGGCCTTGGCTCACGGCAAGCGCGGCGCTCGGGTTGCTTCTCTCGGCCGCTGGCCTGATCCTCATGGCCTCGGCGATGGCCGGATCTCCGTTCTGGCCGATCGATCAGGCTGCTGCGGCCGCGCTGCTCGGAGGGTCGGCGGTTGGCACCGCCTGGAAGGTGCGTATGGTGGCGCTCGTCATCGCCGGCGGTGCAGCCCTGCTGGCGCGAGGCAGAGCATCATGGCTGGCTATGGCCATGATTGCGGCAGCCGCGGCATTGGCGACACTCGCGTGGAACGGGCATGGTGCCGCGAGCGAGGGAAGCACGGGATGGCTTCACCTCACTGCGGACATCCTCCATCTCCTTGCTGCCGGTCTGTGGGTCGGGGCGCTGTTCGGATTGCTTCTCCTGATGGCGCGGCGCGCCGAGGAGATCGATGCTGCGCACCTTCGGCTGACCCATCGCGCCCTGCACGGGTTTGGCTCCGTTGGTACGCTCGTTGTTGTTACCCTGGTGGTAACTGGTTTGATCAATAGTTGGCTGCTCGTCGGGCCGACCAATTTTATGGCTCTGGGAACGACACTTTACGGCCTGTTGCTGCTCGCCAAGCTAGCCCTGTTCGCCGGGATGCTGGGGCTCGCTTCCCTCAATCGGTTTCGCCTCACGCCGGCCTTTGAGCGCTCGATTGCCATGAACGACCATCGCGGGGCGCTTAGGGCGCTGCGGGTCAGCCTCGCGATCGAGACAGCCTGCGTGATCGGCATTCTGGCGCTCGTGGCATGGCTAGGCACCCTCGCGCCACCCGCGTCGGGCATGTAAACGCTATGGACCATCCGCCCACACAAGCGCCGCCCAGGCCTTCCACCTTCTTTTACCCACTTGCGCGGCTTAACCCTCGCCTCCCAAGATACCCCCCGCTTGGACTGAGCTTACGTGTCCGACGCCCTAAGTCGCCCACAGGTGCTTGCGGGACTGTCGCCTCGCGCTGCAAAGCTGAGTGTACGAGAGGATTGGTCCGGGATGGTCATTACGTTGAGTGCGCGGGACAAAAAGCATGCCTGTCGCGAGGCAAGCTCTTGATGATCCTTCATCCAAATGTTGGATTTTGAATGAACAAGCCGCGTTGACTGAGGGAACAAGGAGCGGCGATGGCCATGAACGAAAGATTGCATTTCTGGGCACCGCGAATGCTGAGTGCCCTTCGGATCGTTGCCGGTCTCGTCTTCCTTGAGCACGGGACGCAGAAGTTCCTGTCCTTCCCGCTTGGCCAAGCGGCAGGTAGTGGCTTTGCATTCGACAACCCTGGGGCATACGCGGGCTTGGTCGAGCTGGCGGCCGGGCTTCTGATCGCGCTGGGCCTGTTCACCCGTCCAGCGGCTTTCCTGGCTTCCGGCACGATGGCCGTCGCCTACTGGATCGCGCACGCGCCGCAGAACGCATTCCCGGTCAACAACGGGGGCGATGCAGCGATCCTCTACTGCTTCGTGTTCCTCTATCTCGTGTTCGCGGGGCCAGGACCTTGGAGCCTGGACGCTTCCCGCCAGCGTCGCGGGGAAGGGGCATGATGGTCGCCGGGCGGATGCCTGCACTGTTCATCGGCCACGGTAGCCCGATGAACACGCTGGAGCGGAACGGCTTCACCGACGCCTGGAAGTCGCTCGGGCGAACACTGCCCCGTCCCCGTGCACTGCTGGTCGTCTCGGCCCATTGGTATTTCGGTGCGACCGCGGTGACGGCCATGCCGAGACCTCGCACGATCCACGACTTCTACGGCTTCCCGCAGGCGCTGTTCGACTTCGACTATCCCGCACCCGGCGCGCCAGACGTTGCGCAGGAAATCGCGGAAGTGGTGAAACCGGAATGGGTTGGTCTCGACCGCGACCAGTGGGGTCTGGATCACGGCACCTGGTCCGTGCTCGCGCACCTCTACCCGCAAGCCGACGTGCCCGTGGTGCAACTCTCGATCAACGCGCTGCGCCCGCTCGAATACCATGTGGCCCTCGCCGCGCGGCTCGCCGCGTTGCGCGACAGCGGCGTGGCGATCCTCGCCAGCGGCAACGTCGTCCATAACCTACGAGAAATCCAGTGGGATCAGCCTAACACAGCATTCGATTGGGCAGAGCGGTTCGACGACGCCGTGGTAGCGCAGCTCGCCGACACACCGGGCGACATATTGAAGGTGCGTGAGCATCCTGATTACGCGCGCGCCGTGCCCACGCCCGACCACTTCGTTCCGCTTCTCTACCTGGCAGGGTTGGCGGCTGCGGAGGATACCCGGCCGGAGCCGATCGTGCGCGGCTATTCGATGGGCTCGATCTCCATGACCTGCCACGCGCTAGGTGTGAACCTGCCGGTCGACACGGAAGCGGAAGACGCCGCGACGCTGCCGCGCGACGTTCCCGCCGACCAGACAAACATCTGATCCGGTCGGTTAAGCGTTGTCAGCTCAGCCGGCCAAGGCCAGCACGCGGGTAGGCACGACTGAACAGAGAAAGGAAATATTTATGAAGCTTGTAATGGCAGCGGCGGCGTCACTCTCCCTAGTTCCGCTAGCGGGTTGCGCGACGATGAAAGCTACCCCCGAACAGCGGGCGAGCTGCGAGCGCATGGAGCAAACCATGGGCATCAACACGACGCATGATCACGGTGAGATGAAGGGCCAAGGCATCAACTCGATGAATCTCAGCCACCGGCGCTGCCAACAAATACTCGCTCAGCCCCAATAAGTCATCGCGGCTTTGCCTGCCGGTTTGGTATTCAGATGCTGAAGGGATGAGACTCGCGGAGTGCTGCCAATTGCGATGATCTGCTTCGAAGAAAGCAACGATCGAATCCGACACCGCACAAGCGCGCCCGGCCGACAGCCTATCAATCACGGAGAACGCCATGAGCTTACAACAGGCCCTTTTCACGATCGGTATGGTGGTCAGCAGCGCGACTCTCGCCCTTACGCAAACCGGCTGCTCGCGCACCGGATCGCCGACCAGCGGAACCGTCTTCACTGCCGACGAGGAGGGGAAGGCGATCAGCGTCGTGAACCCGGAGACAGGCCAGGTTGAAACGACGGGCATCGGCATCTCGCCTCACAATGTGCAGGCATCGAGCGATGGGCGCACCCTTTTCGCGGTCGGGTCGCCAATGGTTGCGGGCCAAGCAATGGGCGACGGCATGGCTGGTCGGGGGCGGCTTCTCGTCTTTGATGCAACCAGAGTGTCCCGCGGGCCGACCGCCGATATTGAGGTCGGCCGAGAGCCGACACATGTCATCGTCGATTCGCAGGGCGCGCGTGCGTTTGTTCCAAATGCAGGAGACAACGCCATCTCGGTAGTCGATCTGCAAAAACGGCAGGTGATCAAGAGCATCGCGGTCGGAAAAGCGCCGCATGGCTTGCGCATGAGTCCAGATGGACAGATGATCTACGTCGCCAACACGGACGACGGGACCGTCTCCGTCGTGAGCGTCAGCGGTCTGGCAGAGGTCGCGCGCATTCCAGTCGGCAAAGGGCCCGTGCAGGTCGGCTTCACTCCCGATGGCAAACGCAACTACGTATCATTGCGGGATGAGAACAGCACCGCGGTCATCGACACTGCAAGCCGGCGGGTGATCGCCAAGATTCCGGTGGGACCGGGACCTATCCAGGTCTTCGCCGCGCCTAATGGCCGGGAAGTCTATGTCGCTAACCAAGGAACGGAGGCGGCTCCCGGAAACACCATGTCCATTATCGACACCGCGAATCAGAAGGTCACCTCTGAGGTCGTCACCGGGGCAGGCGCTCACGGCGTCGTAGTCAGCGGCAGCGGCGATAGGGTTTTTGTCACGAACGTCTTCGCCAACACCGTTTCGGTGATCGACCCCGTGAACCGGAAGGTTCTGCGCAATATTACTGTAGGAGCTGGTCCTGGCGGGGTCACCTACGCGGCTACGAAGTGATGGACTCATTCTCATGAGCACTCCGCCTCCAGAGGGACCTCTTCCTTATAAATGCACCCCTGTATTCGACGAGAACACGCTTCCGGCCACGCTTCGAAAGGAGCATCGCACCAAGCCTGGGGTGTGGGGCGTCATTCGAGTGCTCGACGGTCGGTTGCGCTATCAGGTGCTCGACCCGGCTTCGGAAACGATACTCGATCCTGATTGTCCTGGCCTGGTGCTCCCGGACCAACCACATTTTGTCGAGCCGCTCGGACCGATGCGAATGCAGGTCGAGTTCTATGACCGGATGCCCGTACACGCCGCCGGTTAACGGCGTAAAAGCTAGCCTGTTGGTGTTTTCAGAGACGGACGAACGAGGATAGCAATTCATGGCCGATGGCAAAAGCAGTGAAGCCGGCAGCGGCCAGGGTGGTGGCGGCGTCGTTCTGATCACGGGCGCGAGCGGCTTCATCGCGGCCGCGTTGATCGCCAAGCTTAGCGAGCGCTATAGGGTCGTCGGCCTCGATCGCGCTGGTCCTCCCGATCCGCCGCCGCCCGCCGCAGCAGTCGACTTCGATCTCGGCTCTGACGAGGCAGTGCGCGCTGCACTTGATGAGGTTCGTGCCCGCTATGGCAACCGCATCGCCTCGGTGATCCATCTCGCCGCCTATTACGATATTACGGGCGATGCCAATCCGCTTTATGACAAGGTCACCGTGCAGGGCACCCGCCGGCTGATTGACGGGCTACAATCGTTTGAGGTCGAGCAATTCATCTTCGCCAGCACGATGCTGGTTCATAAGCCGACTTCCACACCCGACGAGCGCATCAACGAGGACTCTCCGATCGGTGCGTCCTGGGCGTACCCGCAGTCAAAGGTCGATGGCGAGGCGTTGCTGCATGAGCAGCACGGGAACATCCCGGTCGTCTACATGCGCGCCGCCGGAGTTTACGACGACGACGGACGCTCGGCGTTTCTCGCGCAGCAGATATCGCAGATTTACGAGCACCGCCTGATCTCGCACTTTTATCCCGGCATGCTGTGTGCGGCACAGTCATCGGTGCACCGCAACGATTTGGCCGATGCCGTGCTGCGTCTCGTCGATCGGCGGCACGAACTTCCGACGGAGCTGCCACTGCTCATCGGCGAGCCCGACGCGCCCGGCTATGCCGAGATCCAGGACATCGTCGGCGAGGCGCTCCACGGCGAGGGCTGGAAGACGATCCGGATTCCGCAGCCGCTCGCGAAGGCCGGGATTATCCTGCAGAACGAAGCGCTCGGCAGTGACGACTTCATCCAGCCCTGGATGATCGACAGCAGCAACGACCACTATATCCTTGATATCTCCCGAGCGCGTTCGCTGCTCGGATGGGAGCCGAAACACAGTCTCCGCGACACACTGCCCGCGATCGTTGCCGCGTTGAAGCGCCATCCGCGGGCCTGGTATCGGAACAACAAGCTCAACGAGAACCTGGTTGCCTGGCACGATAAGCCAGAGGCCGAACCTGTAGCGCCGAGCCATCAACCTGCGGCGGCAGGCGCCGGGATGGCCGGTATGGATCACGGGGCTGTGGACCATAGTAGCATGGACCATGCAGCCATGGGGCACGGCCCTGGCGCGGCGGACATGGCGATGTCCGGCCACGGTGCACACGGCGATCACATGGCCATAATGGACCGGGACGAGCGCCGTGCGCGCTGGGCTCTTTACGCGAACATCGGTCTTGGGCTGTGGCTCGCCTCCAGCCCGCTCATATACGACTCCGTGACCACGCAGAGCGTCGGCGAGGCCGCGCGCTTCGTAACGATTGATCGCGGGTTGCCGTCGATTGAGTGGCGGGCGAACGCGCTGGCCATTAGCGATGTCGTCAGCGGCCTCGCCATCGCGCTGTTCGGTGCGCTGTCGCTGTCGGCCAGGACCAAGACCTGGGCGCAATGGGCGGTGGCGTTCGTCGGCATTTGGCTGTTCTTCGCCCCGCTAATCTTCTGGAGCCCGAGCGCTGCTCAGTACAACAACAACCTGCTCATCGGCTCGGCCGTGATTGCCCTGTCGGTGCTCGTGCCGATGATGCCGGGCATGAGCATGGCGGGCATGATGGACCCCAAGAACATCCCGCCTGGCTGGACCTATTCGCCGTCCACTGACGCGCAGCGGCTGCCGATCGTCGCCATGGGCCTGATCGGCCTTCTCACCTCGCGCATCCTGACCGCTTACCAGCTCGGGCACATCGATACAGCCTGGGAGCCGTTCTTCGTCGGATCGCTGACTGACCCGCGTAACGGGACGGAGGAGATCATCACTTCCGACATGTCGAAGGCGTGGCCGATCGCCGACGGCGGTCTCGGCACCATCAGCTACGTGCTCGAGATCCTGATGGCAGTGATGGGAACCCGCGATCGCTGGCGCACCATGCCGTGGATGGTGACCTTCTTCGGCATTCTGGTCATCCCGCTCGGCGTCGTCAGCATCTACTTCATCATCAGCCAGCCGATCGTCATCGGCACGTGGAGCACGCTGGCGCTGATCGCCGCGCTCGCCATGCTGATCATGATCCCGTTCGCGCTCGACGAGGTGATTGCGATGGGTCAGTTCCTTCTCTGGGCGCGCCGGCAAGGCAAACCGCTGATCCGCACCTTCTTCCAAGGCGACGCGATCGCGGCCGGCGGAGAGGACACCTCGGACGCGATGGCCTCGCCAAGCACCTTCTGGGCGGACGCGAAGAAGGGTCTGACCCTGCCATGGACGCTGACTGCGAGCATCGTCATCGGCGTCCTGCTGATGCTCACCCGGGTATTGTTCGGCACGGAAGGCGGGATGGCGAACAGCGATCACGTTGTGGGTGCGCTGGTCATCACGGTCGCGATCATCGCCACAGCGGAGGTTGCCCGCGTGCTGCGGCTGATCAATGTCGCGTTCGGAGCCTGGCTCGTGGCCGCGCCTTTCCTCCTGGACGGCGTTGGTCACCTTGGTGCCGTGGCCTCGGTCGTAGCGGGCATTGCGCTCGTCGGCCTCAGCTTTCCAAGGGGGAAGCGCAGCGCCGAGCATTATGCAGGCTGGGACAAGTACGTGATCTGAAAGTATCCTCGATCACTGCTGGCTCCATTGCGGACCTTGATCGCGCATCGCACCGTCTCGCGTGCCTTCGTCGCCGCTTTCTTGCGTCGTTCAATCGGGACCGGTTCACGGTCACGATCTGTCGCCGGCGACGATCGCCCGTTGACGCGGCGATGTTCATCATCGGCTGCCTTGGTGATCGCGCCCTCCGCCCAATACTGCTAATGAGAGCTGTTCGCATAGTGCGCGACGAGTAAAGCTTGGAGACGATCACCCATATGCCGTCACTTCGGGTCGCGCTGATTAAGCCTGCACTCGCGCTGGTCGCGTCGCTTATGCTGCTGTTGATTCCCGCTGCGGCGACGGCCGATCCCGGCGACGTGCAAACCGCTTGGCGTCTGCTCGATTATATGGCGGTCGATTATGGCGGTGCGGTCGCCAACGGCGCGGTCACAAGTGCGTCCGAATACGCGGAGATGACGGAGTTCGCCGCAGGCGTGTCCACCCGCCTGCGCGCGCTCCCTGCGACACCTGAGCGGCAATCCCTGATCCAACGGGCTTCGCAGCTCCAAGGCGTGATTGCCCGCAAGGGCTCGGCCCAACAGGTCGCGGCGCTCGCCTACGGGCTCGCCGCCGATCTGCTCAAGGCCTATCCGGTTCCGCTCGCCCCGGACAAGACACCGGACATCTCCACAGCAGGAGCGGTTTTTCGACAATCCTGCGCGTCCTGCCACGGCATGACAGGCAACGGGCACGGTCCCGACGCCGCCAAGCTCGACCCGCCACCGATCGCCTTTACTGATGCCGAGCGAGCGCGCCAGCGCAGCGTGTTCGCGCTCTATCAGGTGATAAGCCAAGGCATCGACGGAACCGCGATGCAGAGCTTCGTCGATCTGTCTAGCGATCAGCGCTGGGCGCTCGCGTTCCGCTCCGGCAGCTTCGCCTCCACCGACGCACAAGCGGTCGAGGGTGAGCGGCTGTGGAAGTCGGACGCGAGCTTGCGGGCACGAATTCCCGACCTGAAAACCCTGGTCGCGCTCACCCCCGCCGCGCTTGCGGGCAGCATCGGGCAGGTGAAAGCCGACGCGGTGCTCGCCTATCTGCGTCGCCACCCCGATCAGGTGATGCAACAAGCCCCAAGCCCGCTCGCCGTGGCGCGCGCCAAGCTTGCGCAAAGCCTCGCCGCGTTCCAGCGCGGCGACCGGCGCGCTGCAAAGGAACTGGCGCTGTCCGCCTACCTCGACGGGTTCGAGCCGATCGAACCGACGCTCTCGGCGCGCGACCCGAACCTCATGTCCCGGATCGAAGGCGCGATGGGAGAATATCGCGCCGCTGTGGAGAGCAGCACGTCAGCCGATGACGTGACCGAACGAGTGGCAGTGCTGGGCGGCCTGTTCGATGATGCCGAGGCCGCGCTCGCGCCCGACGCCGCGACGCAGGCGTCCACCTTCTTAGGAGCCTTCACAATCCTGCTGCGCGAAGGGCTGGAAGCTCTCCTGATCGTGGTCGCCATGATCGCGTTCCTCCGCAAAGCGGAGCGGCCGGAAGCCATGCGTTATGTGCATGGTGGCTGGATCGGAGCGCTCGTTGCGGGCGGGCTTACCTGGGCGGTTGCCACCTATGCAATCGGGATCAGCGGCGCGAGCCGGGAACTGACGGAAGGATTTGGGTCGCTGTTCGCGGCCGTGGTCCTGCTCTCGGTCGGAATCTGGATGCATGGCAAGGCACAAGCTGATCAATGGCAACGCTATATCCGCGAGAAAATGTCTCGCGCGCTCTCGGGCGGGTCGGGATGGTTCCTGTTCGGGCTCGCGTTCCTGGTAGTTTATCGGGAAGTATTCGAGACGATCCTTTTCTACGCCGCGCTCTCGACACAGGGGAACACCGCGATGCTGCTGGCCGGGGCCGGCGCAGCGATCAGCCTTCTCGCCGTCATCGCCTGGGCAATGCTCCGCTACAGCCGGACGCTCCCGATTACGCAGTTCTTCCGCTACAGCTCGTGGCTGATGGCCGCTCTGACGGTCGTGCTGGCCGGTAAGGGAGTCGCTGCCCTCCAAGAGGCGGGGATCATCGACATAGCGCCGCTCGCCAGCGTGCCACGTATCTCGATGTTGGGCCTGTTCCCGACATTTCAGTCGGTGCTGGCACAACTCCTGATGCTTGCCGCGATCGTGATCGGGTTTGCCTGGAACCGCCGCGCCAAGCCGCGGGCGGTCGGGCCGCTAGCCTAGCGGCAGGGCAGGTGACGCCCCTCTCTAAAGCGTTGCTGCCAACCCTGACCGTGCATCGCACCGTCTCACGCGCCTTGGCTCGCAATGTAACGGGAGGGCGGCGGGGAAAGCGCCGCCCTCGGGCCATTTACGCGGCCATCTTGTCGCAAGCGTCGGCGCACTTGCGACACGCGGCGACGCAATCCTCCATGCCGTCCAGCCCTTCGCAGCTCGACGCGCACGCCCGGCAAATCTCGGCGCACTCGCGGCAGATATGCCGGTGGTGCTCGGACTTGCGCGCCATGAAGTCGATCGCGACACTGCAAATCTGAGCACAGTCCAGCATCAGCTTCATGTGCTGAGGCTCGGCGTGTCGCCCGCCCGCCTCCAGGCAGTGATTCATCGCCATGTGAAGGCAGGTGATGTGGCATTCATGGCAGGCGTCCATGCACGCCTTCATCTCGGGATCGATCTGATGCATTGTCTTTCCTTCCATATGCGCCCCCCTCCCCTTGTATATACGCGGTTCTTGGCGCTTTCCCTCGCCGGGGTCGGGACTTCACCGTCCTTGCGGCTCGGACCATGGTCCAAGGTCAACCCTTTTCTTTAGCGCAACGCAGACTCACATGTTCCACTCCGATCGCAAGATCGTCCAGGATCGGGCAATCCGGTCGATCTCCGCCCGCGCAGCGACGCGCCAGATCTTCGAGCGACTTGCGCATCGCTCGGAGCTCGTGCTCCTTGCGCTCCATCTCCGCGGCTCGTGCAAGCGCGAGGGCCTTGACCTCACCACTCGCCCGATCGCCGTCCTGCCACAGCGCGACGAGCTGGCCGATCTCCGAAATTGGAAAGCCCAGATCGCGTGCGCGGCCGATGAAGCGCAACATGTGGACTTCGCGTTCGTCATAGTCGCGGTAGCCGGAATCACGCCGCGTGGCCTTCGGAATGAGGCCGATCGCCTCATAATGGCGGATCATCCGCTGGCTGACGCCCGAAGCTTTGGCCGCCTGTCCTATATTCACGTATCGCCTCCTCAAGCCGCTGTCGGACGCCAACGGCGAAGCGTCAGAGCATTGGCGACGACGCTGACACTCGACAGCGCCATCGCCGCGCCGGCGATCACCGGGCTTAGATACCCGAACGCTGCCAGCGGGATGCCGACCAGGTTGTAGATGAACGCCCAGAACAGCCCCTGGCGGATCTTGGAATATGTCCGTTTGGAGATGTCGATCGCGTCCGCGACCAGGCGCGGATCGCCCCGCATCAGCGTGATGCCCGCTGCGTGCATCGCAACGTCTGTTCCGGTTGACATGGCGATGCCGACATCTGCTGCAGCGAGGGCAGGGGCGTCGTTGACGCCGTCCCCGACCATCGCGACCGTGCGGTCCCCGCCCCGCAATGCTGCTACCGCATCCGACTTTCCTTCCGGCAGGACATTGGCAACGAAATCGTCGATGCCGAGCTTGGCCGCCGCTGCGCGGGCGCTTCCCGCATTGTCTCCGGTCAGCATCACGCTGCGTATGCCACGGCCATGCAGCGCCGCCACGGCAGCAGCGGCGGAAGCCTTGACCTCGTCGCCGAACGCCAGAAGGCCGAGAAGGCGGCGTTCGGGCGCGCGTTCCGCGACCCAGGAGACCGTCCGTCCCTCGGCTTCCAGCCTGGCCGCCTCACTCGCCAGCGGTGTCATCACGATAGCTTCGTCGTCCATCAAGCGCGTGCTGCCGAGGATCAGGTTGCGGCCGTTGACGTCTGCAGCAACCCCGCGGCCGGGCAGGCCGCGCATCCCGTTGGCGCGGGCGGGTTCGACGCCTTCCGAGCTGGCCCACGCCAAGACGGCCCGGGCGAGCGGATGCTCGCTTCCAGCCTGAAGCGCCGCGGCGAGCGCGATCAGCTCGGCGCGTTCGGCCCCCTCGGCCGGCAGTGCGGCCAGCAGCGAGGGCTTGCCCTCGGTCAGCGTGCCGGTCTTGTCGAACGCGACGATGTTGATGCGGTGCGCGGTCTCCAGCGCCTCCGCGTCCTTGATGAGGACACCGGCCCGCGCGGCAACGCCCGTGCCGGCCATGATCGCGGTCGGCGTGGCCAGGCCGAGCGCGCACGGACAGGCGATGACGAGCACCGCGACCGCGTTCAGGATCGCGACTTCCACTCCGGCGCCGGCGATCAGCCAGCCGGCGAGGGTCAGCGCGGCTATGACGAGGACGATTGGCACGAACACGGCGCTGACCTTGTCGACGAGCCGCTGGATCGGAGCCTTGGCGCCCTGCGCGCTTTCGACAAGGCGCACGATGCGAGCGAGGGTGGTCTCAGCCCCCACCGCCGTCGTCTCGACCAGGATGAGGCCGTCCGCGTTGATCGATCCGCCGGTCACTGGGTCTCCAGCGGCCTTGGCGACCGGAAGGCTCTCTCCGGTGAGCATGGATTCATCGACATGGGTTGCTCCCTCGATCAGTCGTCCATCGACGGGGATGCGCTCGCCGGGCCGGACGCGGACGCGGTCACCCGAGCGCACCTCCGCCAGGGCAATCTCTCGTTCGCTGCCGTCGGTGCCGACAACGCGAGCCTGGTCGGGCCGCAGCGCCATCAGCGCGCGGATCGCCTCTCCGGTCTGACGCTTGGCGCGGCCTTCGAGCCATTTGCCGAGCAGGATAAGGGTGATGACGACGGCCGAAGCCTCGAAGTAATAATGCGCATCCATGCCGTGCATCGGCGCGAACAGCAGCTGGTAGAGGCTGAGCCCGTAGGCGGCCGATGTGCCGATCGCGACCAACAGGTCCATGTTGCCGGTTCGGGCGCGCGCGGCCTTCCAACCCGCGCGATAGAAGCGCGCGCCCAGCCAGAACTGCACGGGCGTCGCGAGCAGCAGCTGGATCCAGCCCGGCACCGCCACCTCGATACCGAACGGGGCCAGCAGCATCGGAACGACCAGCGGCAGCGACAGCGCCGCGGCGATCAGCACGTGGCGGAGCTCTCTTGTTGCGGCTGCGTCGCGGCGGGCGTCCTCGGCGCTTCGTTCCGCCTCCGCCGATCCGGTGCGCGCGAATGCGGTGTAACCAGCGCTTTCGACGGCCTCGACCAAGACATAAGTGGGGACGCCACCCACCGTTTCGATCCGCGCCGTCTCGGCTGCCAGGTTGACACTCGCGGAGCGGACGCCGGGCACTTTCAGCAGCGCCTTCTCGACCCGGCCGACACATGAGGCGCAGGTCATGCCCGTGATCGTCAACTCGGTCGTTTGCGTCAACGGGGTGTAGCCCGCCGCAAGAACCGCATCGGCTACGGCAGCGACATCGGATCGTCCATCGACGAACTCGACGTTCGCGCGCTCCGTCGCGAGATTGACCGAGACGCCGGCGACGCCCGGCACCCCGGCGATGGCGCGCTCCACCCGCCCGACACACGTCGCGCAGGTCATGCCATCGATGGCCAGCGACAGCCTGTCTTCGCTTCTCGCCTGTGTCTGCATTGGCAGCTGCGCCGGGGCGCTCATGGTCGTCTCCACTACTGAGTCGATGGCCTTATCGTCCCTCACATCGTGTCAAGGTCAACAGCTAAATACACCCCTTGACCCTGACACAGTGTCAAACCCCACATCTGCTTCATCCACCTCATGGAAGAACGAAGATGATCGATTTCAAAGTTCAGGGAATGACCTGCGGAGGCTGTGCGCGCGGTGTGACCAGCGCGCTTCAGCGCGTCGATGCCAAGGCCGTCGTCAACGTCGACTTGGCGAGCAAGACCGTTTCGGTAAACTCGACGGCCGATGTACAGCAACTCAAGCGGGCCATAGAGAAGGCCGGCTTCGCGGTGACGCAATAGAGAGCCCTATTTTGCCTGAGGGCTTTCGGGGCGGGCGCGTAAAAGGATTGTGCGTTGATCCGCACGCGCCCGCCTCGCGATCATAAGTGCACCGGCCTGAAACGGTCATGACACCGGCTGAAGCCTCAAAAGTCCGCGTTGTTACTTTATGGGGCGGGCGCGACCTTGACGGTGCATCGCACCGTCTCACGGGCTTTCGCAGCAGCTTCTACGCACCTTTCAATCGCTTCGCGATTAACCGTCACGATTCTGTCGGCCGCGACGATCCCACGGAACGCGGTCGGGCTGGCGCTCTGCATTAGGCGCTGCCCTGCTTCCCAACGTGGTAGGCCGAGCGTTCACGCCGCGATGCGCTGCGCCATCTGCTTGGGCGTCATCGCCATGACCGGGGCTTTGGAAAGAATATGGACAACATGGTCGATGCGGCCGGTCGCCGTGTCCACGCCCTGCTGAAGCACGCCAAGCGCCTTGCTGTAGTCGGGCACGTTGATCGCGCGGCGCGCTCGGCCGCCAAGCCCTCCACGGCACGGCGTAGCAATGCCAGCTCACGGTCCTGACCTTCTATCGCGGCACGCAACCGGTCGAACGCGCGGGCCTGGTCCTGCTCGGGCCGGGCATGGTCGCCCGCCATGTCCCTTGCCCCGGTCGCGCGACAGGGCGCGGACGAGCTGGCGCTGGTCGGCGAAGTCGCGCGGCCGTAATGGAGATGCACGTCGTCGCGATGCCGCGACATGCCGACATAGGCGCTGTGCCGGTCCATGCCGGGGGTGGCGAGGACAGGGGCGCGATCGACCGTCACCCCCTGCGATTTATGGATGGTGGCGGCATAGCCATGATCGACATGGGCATAATCCTTGGTGTCGAACGCGACACCGCGCCCGTCATCGAGGCGCACCGCCATGCCCTCGGGCGATACCCGCTCGATCGGGCGAGCGTGCCGTTCTTGACCCCCATGCCCCGTTCGTTGCGAAGGAACATGATGCGGTCGCCGGTCGCGAACTGGCGTGTCCCCCGCTCGGCCTTCACCGTCACGTCGCCGCCAAGGTCGTCCGACGAACGCCCAGCGCCAGCGCGGCGATCAGGTAGCGCATACAGATCTTGGTCGAAGCATCGTTGGCGGTCCCGTCCGATTGGAGCGGGACCATGCGGTTATTGAGCAGGCTTGCCCATTTTGCGGAGCATCGCATTCAGGGTCGCGATTTCGCGGTTCTGGCTTGTGATGGCTTTCTGCGCCTCGCCCCGGACCTCTGCATTCTGGGAACTGCGAAGCGCGATCTGCGACATCGCGACCGCACCGCGGTGATGCTCGATCATCTTGCGAATCCACGTCTCGCCGGCATCGGCTCCCTTCGCCGCCATCATCTTCTGGTGCATGTCCATCTCGGCCGGGCCGTAGGGGTTGGCCGCGGTTGGCTGCATCATCTTGGAATGATCCATGCCTTGATGGTTCATGCCCTGATGCCCCGCCTGCTGGGCTAGGGCCGGGGTAGCGAGCAAGGCAAGGGTCGCCAGCACGGGTACAATACGCAGCTCGATCTCCTCGGGTCGTGTCAATTTTCTACGCGCCGGAAGCGCGCCCCCCTCATCCGCCGAAGCGATAATCGTTGGGTGGCTTGTCCTATCAGTCGCGCTTCGGTTCAAAGCCGGGGAAGAATGGCCTTCATCTGATCGATCTCGCGGCGCTGCCCCTTGATGATTTCGCCGCATAGCGCTTTCAACTCGGGATCACGGAGCGACGCCTCTTGGCACATCAGGATCGCGCCCGAGTGATGCGGAATCATCGACCGCGTGAACGCCCGGTCTCCGATCGTCGTCTGCGTCCGGATCAGCGCGTAGCTGCCGAGGAAGACCGCGATCGAGCCGATAATTAGTGCGCTGTTCGCCGCCCTGGAAGGAAACATATGGCGCATGGCGAGGATCATCGCGACTACCATCGGCGCGACCATCATCAGCGTCATATAGAACATATTCAGGTTGTTGTAGAAGCTGCCTAAACTGTCGATCATCACGAACATAACGAAATACATGATGATGCCGCTGACGACGGTCTGCACCGCCAAGCTCACATATGCGTTCTTCATCATCGCTACTCTCCCGTGTTGATGCCGCCCGCCCGCATAAGTGCGCCGCGCCGTGTCGCGCGTCGCCGGACAGGCTAGCGCATCCATAACAGTCAGTGGATGATACGTGCGTAATCCATCCACCCCTCACCGATTCGACAAGCCTTGCTGCAGTTCTAGGATACCAAACGGCCCGCGCACGCTTTCTGGACGGTCAACAGCTTGGCGTAGAAGAAGGTGCGTACCCGCGCGGTGTGCCGTTCGGTGAGAGTCGCAAACAGACCACAGGCAAAAACTGCAAGTGCGAGCGTAGCGCCAACAAGTGCGATGTTGCCCGCCGTTGGTGGTAAGCGCTCAGAGCCCACTAACAACGCTGCGGCGAATGCCATGATTGGAAAGTGCATGGCATAGAGTGAAAAGCTGGCTTTTGCTCCATAACCGGCGAACGGTCGCAACCAGCGCGGCGTTGGCGGATTCGCTCGTAGCAATATATATAGAAAAAGTGCGAATGCGCCCGCCAGTGCCAGTTCAAGGCCCTCCAGTCCGACAACCCGCACAACGATAAGTATTGCCGGTAATATGCTGCTCGCAATGATCAGCCAGGTGCGGCCAATCGGTGATCGGGGAAAATCGGTCAGATGCGTTTTGGTCATACCATGAAGCGCAGCACCACAAAGCCAACAAGCAAAGCCGATCAGCATGAATGGCGTAATCCAGGCCAGACCGATAAAAATTAAGAAGATTGACGGGCGACGTTGCCTCCAACTGACGACAATGGCCGGAAACCAGATGTAAAACCAGAATTCATAAGCGAGGCTCCAAAGTGGTCCGTTAGTGCCGAACGGCGCAACCACGATGCCCTGCAAGAAGAGAATGTTGCCTAGCAGCACATGCCACTCGAGCGCGCCGACGACATCCTTGCGCAGCACGTAAGTCTCGGTCGTGCCGAGATGGGTCGATGACTCGAGGGCGTAGAGGCCCACCGCGTCGAGCGCTCCACCGATCACCAATGCCGGCACTAGCACGACCAGCAATCGCGCAAGGCGGTCGATCAGGTAGCTTGACCAATGCCAATCCCCGATCCGTCTGTCGATACTGCGCGCGATCCAGAAGCCGCTGAGCACGAAGAAAAGAATGACGCTTGCATGCGCATAACCAGCCAAAAAATAGCCGGCCGAAGCCGCGACCGAGGCTTGCCCGCAATAATCTTCGATGAGGAGATACCAAGCATGTGCGAACGCGACTACGACTGCCAGGACACAGCGCATGGCATCCATAACCGCAAAAGCGCCCTGACCCGACTTCTGGTCGCCGCGCTCCATGTCTTGCCCAGATTTGGTCGAAAAGCCGTCTCCGCGGCGCGCATCCGTTGTATCCCCCATGCATACGATACGACGGCAGATCGCTTACCCCTCAAACTCGTGCCTTCTTTTTTGCCGAACAGGGTGGGGCCAAGCTGTTACGACAGCGATGCTGCCCGTTGGCGGGCGCGATAGAGACGCGTTTCGGCCGCCTTCTCGCTTATGTCGAGTATCAGTGCGGTTTCGACTTGGCTGATGCCCTCGATAGTCCGGAGGACCAGCGATTCCTTCAAGGTCGTTGGCAACACGGCGATGGCACGTGTCGCCCGGTCCAGTTCCTGTCGATTGGCTACGGCGTCTTCAATCGCGTTTCGGTCTCCCGGGACAGCCTCGGCCTCCCTGCCAATTGGCACCGCCAATGACAAATTGCCGCACGGCGTGCTGGCCACCCATTTAAGGCAATGGTTCATCGCCATGTGAAGGCAGGGCACATGGCATTCGTGGCAGGGCGTCCATGCACGCCTTCATGTCGGGGTTGATCTGGTGCATCTCTCTACCTCCGTGTGAGTCCCCGCCTGCCCCTGATACGCGCGCCGCGGAATCACCCCTTGTCGCGATCTCCGTCGATCGAGGCGATGCTACATCGCCCATCGGCCGAACAGCGTTGCAACTATGATGCCCGCGCCAAGCATTAGGAGCGTCAGCGCCGTCATCGCGACGATCTGCGGTCCGGTCACGCGCGGGCCCGTCCCCATGCCGCTCATCCCTGCCATCGCATCGTGCTTCATGTCCGGCATCGGCGTAGCCGATTGCCGGTCCGCGGCGACCTCGTGCCCGCCATGCCCGAGTACGCGCACCGTGCCCATGCCGTGCTTCAACCGGACGCCGACAAGCCAAAGGTTGATAGGGTAGGCAACGGCGAAGCCGACAAGCGTCGCAAGCGACATGACGCCCCAAAAGCGAAGCGAGTTGGCGTGCATCGCAGCCATGTCCCGGCTCATCAACACCACCATCGTCGGGATCATGCCGGCCATAACGGCATTCATCGAAAGCCATTCGGGGATGAACGACATGCGAAGCGCCCCCCAATAGGAACCGCCCGCCATGTCGCGCATGAACAGCGCCTGGAAAATCAGCAGCCCGAACGCGAAGCCGAACACATATTCCGCAATCACGTCCTGCCACATCGGCAGGCCGAGTGCCGTGGTGATCGCGGCCGCGGCGATGACGCCGGTCGCGTCACCCGCCATGCAATGAATGGCCGACCCGAACGCCTGCTTCCAGAGCGGCCGAACGAAGTCCTCGTGCCGCTCGTTCGCCGGTTCCTGGCAGGACAGGACATAGGCCGCGGCCATGATCGGGCCGCCGTAGAGCGTGACCAGCAGCCACCCCCATTTCATCACCCGCAACTCGGGGTTGCGGGTGAAGGCATCCCACGCGACGTAAGCGACCGATATCGCGGTCAGCACGAACCATCCGATCAACACGGCGTCGAGCCAGGGGGCCGGGGAAGGCATCGTCATGGCAGCTCTCCTCTACATGCTAGAGGATACGTGGCTCCCCGCGCCAGCCCTCGCGCGGGGCGTGTCAGGCGAGCTTGCTGGATACGGCCTTGATCGCCTTCAGCCCCGATCCGAACCGCGCGATGGCCTCGCGGTTCCTCTCCAGCTCGCCGTAAGGGAGGTAGGATATGTCGAGGTCGGCGACGCGGCTGAACGCGGGCCGCTGCAATTGCGCACGAACGTCCGCCTCGCGCGCGTCGGGCGCGACGAGGAACAGTCCCGCGGTCGCGTGAAGGTCGCTACCGCTCAAGGCCAGGTCGAGCATCCTGACGATGCCCGAATAGATCGACGTCGAATGCTCCACCTCGAACGCTGCGGCGACGTGATCGCCGGCCTTTTCAAGCCACAGCACGTCGATCAGCCGGATGGAATCAGCGCCCTTCGACCTCGCGATCGTCTCGGGCAAGCGCTCAAGGCACCCTGCGCCCAAGGGCGATCCGTTGAAGGCTCGGCTGCGATCGTTTGCGGCGATCCATACGTCATAGCCGAGTGCCAAGCCTAGATCGCGAAGCCATGCCTGAATTTCGGTATGGGTGCGCTCGTTCTCGCCTTCACGCTGCGCGGCCTTGCTAAGCGTGCGCGCCTCTTCGCGCGCCGCCTCGAGCCGCTGCCCCCAGCTCGCCAGAGCCGCGCCGCTCACGTCGAGCGGCGGGGCCGGGTAGCGATCGGAGCCGATGTCGAACAGCAAGCCGCCGATCGCGCCCAAGTCGTTCGATAAAAGGTCGCGGAAGCGGTCGTTGAGGTCGAGGATGCCGGTTCGCATCGCTAGGAAATGCTCCCAGCTCCCAAGCTTCACGTTCGCCCCCGTCAGCGCGTTGTAACCCTTGACGATCGCGGTGTTGAAGGGCGGCACCAGCGTCGGGTGAAGGAAGTAGAGGAGGTTGGCGACAGCAGGCCCAAGCCCCTTGATCTTCAGGCGGTCGATCGCGTGGATATGGCCGATGATCTCCTCGGCCGTGTCGCAACACGAACAGGCGTCTAGCAGGCGGCCGAACGCGCGCTGGTTCTCGGGGCTCTCGTATATGTCGGGGATGCGCAGCTTCGGTTTCCAGAGGAACGCATGGTCCGCACCTTTGAAGATTTGGCGCTGTTCGGCAACGGAATGGACGACGGTTTCGAGCGACGATCCGCGATAGGCGACGCCAAACGAACCGCGCTCGATCTCGCCGACGACCTGGGTGATACCGCGCCGGATCGAACGAAAATTCTTCAGCCGCTCGTCCCACAGGAACCAGCTTCGATAGGTCGCGCCCGGATCGTCACGCCAACGGGTAATGAGCCGACGCACAAGGCCGTCGTGATCCTCTTTGGTAGTTATTTGATCAAGTTGCGCGGCCATGTTGTCGTTGCGATGCCCCCTTCGTTAAAGCGAGACCTAAGCCGCCGGTCGGCCAGCGTCGAGCCGTTCCGTTAAGTGGACCGGGACTTCGCTCGGGCTGAACGTACCGATTTTGCAACGGTGCAGACGCTTGGTGGCACGATGAGCCGTGAGGGGAACGTCCGCCGCTACGTATTGACCAAAGTAAGCAAATTTGCGGGAAGCGCTGAATCATGCGGACTTCGAAGCTGACTTTGCTGGCGGCGGCACTGGCGCTCGGCATGGCGATGGGTCGTGGGCACGATGAGGCCGCAACCAAAAACAAGACCTTCGGACAGCGCTTAGCAAGCTGGCTCGGTTGCCTGCACACGGTGGTGATTCACTTTCCGATCGCCTTGATCATCGGTGCGTTCGCAGTGGAGCTACTCGGGCTTTGGCGGCGCAAGCCTTTACCGAGATACGGCACGCGTCATGCTGGTCGTCGGCTCGGTAGGCGCGATCATCGCCATCGCCGTCCAGGGTTGGCTAGGGGGTTCTTTCATGCATGGCGGCCTCGACCATCTCGCGTTCTGACGTCAGCCGCTGCTCCATATTGATGCGTCAAATGGAGATATCCTAAGGTCGGCTAATTTTGTTTTGGGAGATGATAAATGAGCACCTGCGTGAAGATGATTATAGCGGTGTCGATCGCTCTTCCTGCCGCAGCGTGGGCGCAGTCAGACGCCCGCACCACTGACACACGTGCCGTGGCGGCGGCGCTGTCACAGTATAAGGACGCGATCGAAAAGCTTGACGCTGCTGGAACCGAGCAACTGTTCACGACCGACGCGCGGGTTTTCGAGACAGGAGCATCTGAGGGCAGCTACGCCACCTACCTGGCTCATCATCTCGGTCCCGAGCTGAAGCAGTTCAAATCGTTCCGCTTCTCCGACTACAAGGTTGACGTCCGCTTCGAAGGGTCGGTTGCCCTTGCGACCGAGACCTACCGTTACCGGATCGAGCCAAAAACCGGTGAGGCCGCCGAACGACTCGGCGTCGCCACAAGCGTGCTTAAGAAGATGAACGGACGATGGAAGATCGTGTCCATGCACAACAGCGCTCGGAAACTGAAGGGCACCTAACGGATTGCCGGCAGAGACTGTCGCGTGAACGTTTTTGGCACGTGCGTGCGGTCCGGGTCGTCCGCCCGTGCATGGACGGCGATCATGCCGGAAGCTGGGGGCGGATCATCCCCCAGCCATAGCACCAGGTCGGCGGCTGCCATGCTCTCGCGCGCACGCTCCACCCCGATGGCTTCAATCGGATCGCTCGTGTCGGTGCGCCCCGCGGTGTCTGTGAAGACCCATGCCAGCCCGCCCCGCTCGACCGGCGCCTCGATCCGATCGCGCGTCGTGCCGGCAATTCGCAGCACCGGATTACCGATCCAGGGATGTGCTTTCGGCAGATTGCGCTAGACCGGCATACTCATGATGTCCTTGTAGGCCGAAAGCACTTTATTGCGAACTTGTAACGTCGCCTCGAAGGCGATTGAGGACTCCTGCCGCGCTAGCATGACCTTCGCAATGTCGGTTTCCTCTCCTCGTTCGTAGGCGACCGTCAAAGCACCAGCGCGCGCATTGATCGCGTTAATTTTTTGAAGCTGCGTCTGAAAAGTGGTGGCGAAGCCGCCTGGCTCCGCGAGTCCTGATTGCGACACGCCCGCCGCTCCGCTCACTCCTGAGACGGAATTCGGGCTATCCGCCTTTCCCAGCGCGGTGTTCATCGCTGCGTCAAAAGCCGCTCCTCTCGTAGCCCCAGAAACGGTGTCAGAATTCGGGTTGCTCGCTACATTCCGAAGCGCCGCGTTCTTGTCGAGTACGGCGTTCCGCAAGGCCATGACATCGTTGATGGAGATGCTGCTCATATTCACCTCAGTGCGCCTTCAGCGCACCTACATGTCGCATTGAAACCGTTAGGTTACGGTTAACTGAACTTAGTACTGATTGCCTATTCGTGAAGCCATGCACCGACTCGCAATTAGGTCCGCGCAAGGCTGCTACGGTTAGGCTATGGTCGGATGGTATAATTATCAATTACTTAGCGGAATAGACACGCGGTTACTATGGGGCGATCCTAATCGTGCATCGTACCGCCTCGTCTGCTTTGCCTGCCGCTTTTCTGCATCGGTCGATCGTCTCGCGGTTGGCCGTCACGATCTTGTCGGCCCCGACGATCGCGCGGAACGCGGCCGGGCTGGCGCTCTGCATCATCCGCTGCCCCGCTTCCCAACGGGGAAGGTCGAGCGTCCGCGCCGCCATGCGCTCGGGCCATTGCCAGCTCGCCGGCGCGATCTCGCGCGCGACGAGGCCCGGCACGATCGCCCATGCAAGGATGCCGGCCACCGCCCCGCCCAGGGCGAACCATAGTTGCCGGTTCCTCTGGTCGGCGCGTGTCCATGCGGACCCGGCGATGGCGCGAAGCTCGGCCATGACGCGGGCCTTGTCCTCGCCCGCCTTGGCGAGCGCGGCCTGGTCCTCGCGCCGGGCGGCGTTGCCCGCCGCCGCGATCCGCTGCGCCATTTGCTCGGGCGTCATCGCCAGCGCCGGGGCGGCCTTCAGAAACTGGCCGATGCGCGCGATGTTCTCGCCCGCCGTGTCCACGCCCTGCTGCATCCGCCCCAGCGTCTCGGAATAATCGGGTATGTCTTGTCCGCCGCGCTCGGCCGCCAAGCCCTCCACGGCGCGGCGCAACAGCGCAAGCTCGCCGCGCATCGCCTCGAACGCCTCGGCTGCGTCGGCTCCTTGGCTATCGTCCTCGTCCGTCACCTGTCCCCCTTACCGGCTCATGCCACGATCGCGGTCGCGGCCTTGTCCGACCGACTGCGCGAGCTCCTGCCCGATCGACCGGCCCCGCTCCATGCGCAACGCCAGCTCGGACGCGCGGGCGCGCAACACGGATTCGAGCTGCGGATCGCGATGCAATCCGCCCGCCATGTTCTCCATGCGCTTGCCCAACTTATCAGCGCCCGCACGGTCGCCGGCACGCTCCATGCTGGCGCGCGCCTCCTTCATGCCCTGCCACTGCTCCACGAACCGGTCCGCGCGCTTCTCCGGGTCGATGCGGACCTGGCGCTCCGTCTCCATCGCCTTCACCGCGCCGCCCGTATTCCCCTCGGCCGCGTCGCGCGCGAGTCGGGGGTCGCGCTCGATCGCGCTGGCAAGGTCGCGGCTCCCAAGCGGTCGCACCTGGTCGAGCGCGTCGCCAGCCTTCGCCAGCGCCTGTTCCTGGTGCGCCAGCACCGGCAACCCCTTGTCCCGCATCCGGCCTATATCCGCTGCGGCGCGCCCATAGCGCTCGATCGCGCGGGCCTGCGAGGATGCCGGCGGCCGATCGGCCGCGACACGCTCCGGCGACGTCGCTTTCTCGGTCGCCGGCTTCGGCCGGAACCCCGCGAACATGCCCCGCGCCTTGTCGCGGACCTTCGCCACTATTTCACGCGCGAGTTCCGGGAACCGGATCTCGCGCCGATCGGCGAACGCGCGGGCCTGGTCCTGTTCCGGGCGCGCATAGTCGCCCGCCATGTCCTTGCCCCGATCACGCGACAGGGCGCGGACGAGCTGACGCTGATCGGCGAAGTCGTCGCGGCCATAATAAAGCTGCACGTCGTCGCGATGCCGCGACATGCCGACATAGGCGCTGTGGCGGTCCATGCCGGGGGTGGCGAGGACGTGGGCGCGATCGACCGTCACCCCCTGCGATTTATGGATGGTGGCGGCATAGCCATGATCAACATGGGCATAGTCCTTGGTGTCGAACGCGACCCCGCGCCCGTCATCTAGGCGCACCGCCATGCCTTCGGGCGATACCCGCTCGATCGTGGCAAGCGTACCGTTCTTGACACCCATGCCGCGTTCGTTGCGCAGGAACATGATGCGGTCGCCGGTCGCGAACTGCCGCTCGCCGCGGTCCGCCTTCACCGTCACGTCGTCGCCAAGATCACCGGATGCCCGCAACCGGTCGCGCGCCTCACCATTGAGGCTCTGCACCTCGGCGTTGGTGTGGGTGAGAATGATCCGGCTCTTGCCCGGCTCGGCCTGGCGCGCGCGATCCCAACCGTCCACCAGCTCGCCCCGCGCCTGCTCACGCGTGTCGGCCGCGTGGACCATGCCCTTGCCGTCATAGGCGTGGATCGCCTCGCCCGTGCGTCCGGTCGCCAAGGCGCGTGTGGCGTCGCGCTGCCAGCCCTCGCGCTGCCGGCGTATCTCGGTGATCTCGGCCGCGCCGTGGCGCTCGGTGATGCTGCGGAACGCCGCGCCGGCCTCGATCGCCTGCAACTGCTCGGGGTCGCCGACCATCACGACCTTGGCCCCGGCGTCGCGTGCCTGGCTCAACACGCGCTCCATCTGGCGCGAGCCGATCATGCCGGCCTCGTCCACCACCAGCACGTCCTTGGGACCTAGCTGCTCGCGCCCCTGCCCCCATGAGTGCTCAAGGCTGGCAATGGTCCGCGATGCGATACCCGACCCGCCCTCAAGGTTCTCGGCCGCGATGCCCGACAACGCCGCACCGCGAACCGTGTAGCCCTGGCCCTCCCACGCCTCACGCGCGACGCCAAGCATCGCCGATTTGCCCGAACCGGCATAGCCGACGACGAACGCCAGCCCCGCATCGCCGGTGACATGATCGAAGGCGTCGCGCTGCTCATCCGACAGGACAAGTCCACGCCCCTCGGCCGCGCCGATCGCGGCGTCACGGGTAGCCTCGCCAACGCCATGCCCGGCGCGGCTCGCCAGCTTGTCGCCGGCACGCTCAAGCCGGTTCTCCACCGCGATCATGTCGCGGGACGTGAACCGCTCCTGGTCGCGCCCGTCCTTCCCCAATGCGACCAGCTCGGGCGATCCCCGAACTGCTCCCATCACCTGGTCGAACTGCTCCTTGCCGTCGCTATGCCGGAACGCGAACGTCGCAAGATCGCGGGTGGTGAACGTCGCCTGCTGCCGCGTGATCGCGTCCAGCGCGACATTGGGATTGGCGATGATCTTCTCGCCATTCTCCCGCGCGATCCGGGCATGGTCCTCGATCCGCTCGGCCTCAAGCCCCTGATCGGGACGCCGCATCGCCGCCGGCCCGATCTTGTGCTGCGGCTCAAGGTCGATGCCCTGTGCCTCCAACGTGCGGTGATCTATGCGGGCATCAATATCCAGCTCGGCAAGCCGCTCGTTGACGTGATCCGCCCATGCCTCGCGCCACTCCTTCAACAGCCCGGCACTGTTCCAGTCACGGTTCTTTTTCCCGAACCCCTCCGGTCCCACTTCGCGCATCGTCAGCATCACATGGGCGTGTGGCTTCGGGCTCCCGTCCTTCGCCTTGTCCCAATGCACGTTGAGGTCGGCGACCATCCCGCGCTTCACGAACTCACGCTCAACGAAATCGCGCGCGAGCTGGACCCCTTGGCGCTCGCTCATCTCGCGCGGGATTGAGAACTCAACCTCGCGGGCAAGCTGCGCGTCCTTGCGCTTCTCGCCTGCCTCCACCTCGTTCCACAACACCGAGCGGTCGTTTAAACGCTCCGGCGCGCCTTGCGGCAACATCACCTCGCGGTGAATGACGCCCGCCTTGTTGCTGAAATCATGGTGGCGGTTCTTGGCCTCATCGAACAGCCGGTCAGCCGAGCGATAGGCGGCGCTCGCCACCGCGCTCGCGCCGGTCTGGCGGCTGATGACCTTGGCGGAGAAGTGATAGATCGCCATGACGGTCCTGATACTGCACTTCTTAGCGCACGTCGGCAACGACGTATAAGCGCGCACTCATCATTCGCTTCGCTCCTTTGATTGACTGCCGAACGTTCCGGTTGTGGGTTGCCTGTCCGCTCTCGTTTGCTAGGCTGCGGTGGACCTGACGCGGAAGGAGAGAGCACCATGCGCAAGGTGCGCGACTATGATGCGGAGCTGAAGGCGCTGGAGAACCGTGCCAAGGCGATCAAGGCACGTCGCATCGAACAGCTCGGCCAGCTCGTCACCGCCACCGGCGCGGACGCGCTCGACATGGAAACGCTCGCCGGCGCGCTGCTCGATGCCGTCGCGTCCAAGGATACAGAAGCGAAGGAGGCGTGGCGCGTGAAAGGCGCCGCCTTCTTTCAGCGGCGCGGGCGGAAAGGTGGCAACGCTGCTGCAATCGACGGATCGGGCGCTGCGGCTGAACCGGGCGGCGACGCTGCGGGCGGAAGCGGCGGAACGGCGAACGGATAGCAGGGTCTGGGTCGTGCAACGCCGCGAACGGACGCGCCACCTGATCGAGCTGGGCGGGCTGGTCCAGAAAGCCGGACTAGTCGAGCTGACCGACGACGATCGCGCGACGCTCTACGGCGCGCTGCTCGATCTCGCCGGCCGCGCGCGCGGTGATGATGCCGGCGACGTGCTGGCGCTGTGGAAGCGGCGCGGCAAGCGGGCGTTCGATGCGGAAGCGGAAACGACGGAGGCGAGCTGATGGCGGATTTCGATATCGAGGCGATCCGCGCCGAAGTGCGCGCGATGGATTTCACGCGCGGCACGCCGGCGGAAGTCGCCATGTGGCGCGAGGACATGGCGGACTCGCGCGCCAACCTCGTGATCGAGGACATGATCCCGACGCCCAACGACGATGCGTTCTTCGAGATGATGCTGGTCGAGGCGGTCCCCCCTCCCCTCGCCACGCAAATCCTGCTCCGGCTGCTCGATCATCCCGACTCCGATCGGTCCCTGCCGATTACGCCCGTCGCAGCGGCGCGCTGATGGCGGGGCCGCTCATCGGCGGGCGTCGACCGATCTCCTGGCGGCTCGCGATCGTCGTCTCGTTCGTCGCCGCCTATGCGACCGCCCGCTGGCTCGAAGGCATCTTCGGGGTGGGCAGCATTTCCGGCACGGTGTCGTTCTTCGTCCTGGTCGGGCTGATCGCCGCGACCTGGCGCATCAACAGCCGCGCCGCCAACCGGCAAAGCGAGCTGCTGGGGTCGGCCCGCTTCGGCGACCGCGCCGACGTGCGAAAGCTGGAAGCGAGCGGGGATCTCCTGATCGGCCGCTCCGCCAAATCGGGGAAGCTGCTCCGCTATGACGGCGCGGCACATCTGCTGACGATGGCTCCGACCCGGTCGGGGAAGGGTGTCGGCACGATCATCCCCAACCTGGCCCAGTCGGCCCGAAGCTGCGATTTTGGTCATCTTGGAGAACACGTCGGGAACGGGCTGGTTGTTGTTGACGATCGCCCATGCGAGGAACGACGTTCCGCT